>Ga0222651_1000077_pt1 | contig 72031 bp, 67 predicted proteins | sample AntAcemetagen369_FD_179855 | JGI IMG/M metagenome (GOLD analysis project Ga0222651, IMG submission 179855) | Saline water microbial communities from Ace Lake, Antarctica - #369 | ecosystem: Environmental > Aquatic > Non-marine Saline and Alkaline > Saline | place: Antarctica: Ace Lake...
ATAGCCGGTCTGACTAGTTATGCAGCGACCGGTCTCTGGTCTTCCTCACCATACGCAGCACAGATTCTTCGTTGCTATAGTCTTGCATAATATCCAGTGGGATCCAGCTCAGATCATGGGACTCATCGCTGACGGTGTAGTCATGCGCTTTGGCTTTGAGTAAAAACCGGCAGTCATAATGATAATGCTCCGGCTCATCTTTTCGGGCAGGAATCTGGTGAATATCAATATCGAATATGTCCGGACTCAGGGTTTGGATCTGCGAGATGCCAGACTCTTCTTCTGCTTCTCGTTCAGCAACCCGCTGCACATCGGCATCTCCGTCGGCATGGCCACCCAACTGCACCCAGATATTGAGCTTGCGGTGATGGGTCAGCAAGGCTCGATCACCCGTAGCATCTAATATCCAGGCTGACCCAGTAATGTGACCCGCCAATAGTTCTCGAGAAAAACAGTTTTCATGGGCTTCGACAAACGCCGTGATCCGATCTACCGTCTGGTGTTCTTCAGGAAAACGGTCTCTATAACGCTTGAACAGCGTCAGAACTTTTTGGCGATGCATGGCTAAGTGATCTTTTCAGATCGAATAGGTCCTAGCTTTTTGTTCGACTCTTCGTCGAACAAATCAACCAGCTGTTCTGTCATGGCATCACCCAGTTGCTCTGCATCGGTAATCGTCACCGCACGCCGGTAGTGGTGAGTCACGTCGTGACCTATGCCAATCGCGACAAGTTCTACCGGCGACCGATTTTCAATTTGATCAATCGCGTATTTCAAATGCTGTTCTAGATAGTTACTTGAGTTGACCAGCAAGGTACTGTTGTCGACCGGCAAGCCATCGGAAATTACCATCAAAATCTTACGATCTTCCGACCGGCCAACGATTCGATTGTGTGCCCAGAGCAAGGCTTCACCATCAATATTCTCTTTTAACAATTCCTCTCGCATCATCAAACCAAGGTTGCGCCGCGCACGCCTCCAGGGCATATCTGCAGCTTTGTAAATGAGATGCCGAAGATCATTCAATCGCCCAGGTTGCGGCGGCTTACCTTGCTGCAACCAGAGTTCTCGAGATTGCCCACCACGCCATGCACGGGTGGTAAAGCCGAGAATCTCGACCTTTACGGCACAACGTTCCAAAGTCCTGCCTAGAATGTCCGCACACATCGCCGCGATCGTAATTGAACGACCGCGCATCGAGCCGGAACTATCTATCAACAAGGACACAACCGTATCCTTGAACCGCGTATCTTTTTCCTGCTTGAATGCGAGCGCAGAAAAGGGATCGATAATAATTGCGGGAAGGCGAGACGAATCTAGCTGACCCTCCTCCAGATCAAACTCCCAGGTGCGATTTTGCTGGGCCATCAGTTTCCTTTGCAGGCGATTGGCCAACTTACTGATGATGATTTGGGAGTTTTGCAGATGCTTGTCCAGCACACCGCGAAGGCGATCTAACTCGGTCGGGTCGCAAAGTTCATCGGCAAATACAGTCTCGTCAAACTGCTGGGCAAAAGCCTTGTATGCGCTTTCTTTTGGCCGATTCCAACTGGAATCCACGGCCATATCAGGCGGCCCACCCGCTTCATCCTGGTCCCCTTCTGCTTCAGCCATATCCATAGCTTCCATGTCAGCTGGAACCTCACCTTCTATCGCATCGGACATATCCCCATCGGCACCAGCATCCTGGTCGGAAGCTTCATCGCCGGCTTCCGAGTCCATTTCCTGCTCTTCCTGGTCCTCATTCTGGGCATCGCCGTCAGCATTCTCTTCGCCCCAATCCTGACTGAGACCGAGATCGTCGATGAGCTGAGTGGCAATATTGCGAAATGCTTCTTGATCATGAATAACGTTTTCAAGTTCATCCAAATGATCGCCGATACTCTGCTCAATATGCTCGCGCCATAGGCCCAGAATATGCTCCGCTGTTTCGGGTAATGGGATACCCATACGTTCGCGAATCATAAACCCAACAGCTTCTCCAAGGGGCGCCTCGGTTTGATGCTGCATTTTCTGATAACCCTGACTGACACAACGCGCTTCGAGCTGTGCATTCAAATTGGTCTCGACACCCTTCATAAGATAAGAGCCGATTGAGGCGACTCGCGCTTCTTCAACGCAATCGAAAAGATCCTGGGCGATGCCCGTTTCAGGCCGATGTTTGCGATGAATCGCTTCGTCATGGAAGCGCATTCGAAGCGCAAAGCGGTCGGAGGTACCACGCAAAATGGCCAGTTGCTCTTCTGTAATTTGAGCATCCGGTAATGGCACGCGCGCGCGATTTCCCTGGATATAAGCCTTGCCTCTGCCAAAGCTAACTTCCAACTCTTCATTGCCAGAGATTGCCCTCATGGTAGAGGTCACGGCTTGCTTGAATATCTCCGCACTGTCATCAAGTTCTGTCACGGTGAGGCCTTAGGCAAGAACAACTTTAGAACTGGATTCTGGCAATTCTTCGCCCATACAGCGCTGATAGTATTCGGCCACAATGGGTCGCTCTGTTTCGTCACACTTGTTGAGGAAGGTGAGACGGAAAGCAAAACCATAGTCATTGAAAATTTTGGCGTTCTCGGTCCACATAATCACAGTTCGAGGCGACATGACGATGGAAATATCGCCATTGATAAAGCCCTGCCTCGTCAACTCAGCAACTGAAACCATGTTCGATAGTATTTTACGGTCAACATCTGGAATCTTGGAGGCAACGATGTCGGTTTCACTCTCGTGGGGCAGATAATTCAGAGTCGTCACAATATTCCAACGGTCCATCTGACCCTGGTTGATCTGCTGAGTGCCGTGATACAAGCCTGAAGGATCTCCCAGACCAATCGTGTTCGTGGTCGCAAACATACGGAACGATGCGTGAGGACTAATCACCTTACTCTGATCGAGCAATGTCAACTTACCTTCCACTTCCAGAACACGCTGAATCACAAACATGACGTCGGGACGCCCGGCATCATATTCATCAAACACGAGTGCGCAAGGACGCTGCAAAGCCCAGGGTAATAGCCCCTCTTTAAATTCAGTAATCTGCTTGCCGTCTTGCAGTACGATTGCATCTTTACCCACTAGATCCATACGGCTCACGTGGCTATCGAGGTTAATGCGGATGCAAGGCCAATTCAGGCGCGCGGCGACCTGCTCAATATGAGTAGACTTACCCGTACCATGGTATCCTTGGATCATGACGCGGCGGTTATGTGCAAATCCTGCGAGAATCGCCATCGTCGTTTCATGGTCGAACAAATAGCTTGGATCGATCGCGGGCACATGTTCGCTGACTTTAGAGAAAGCGGGCACAGTTAGATCGACGTCCAGGCCAAATACTTCGCGGACATTTACTTTGGTATCTGGAGCATCTTGCCCCTCCAGGGTCTTAAGCGGCTGATTCATGGCACTGCCTTTTCATACGTGGTCTGTTTATGAGCTTTGAAAACAAAAAAAACCCACTGCCAACCATACGAATCGTTTGTTTGAAACGATCAATCTGCCGGACCGCGGGACGGCCAAAGAATAGCGGGAATGGACTAAAATTACCAACCACCGAAACGCTAAAATATTTACACTTAGCGTAAGCTCACCCACGACAATATCGCCCAGCTATTTGGGCCCGCAGGATTTCTTCAATATGGCACTTATTTACCTTGTTCGACACGGCAAAGCCGCTGGATCATTCACTGACGACATGGACCCTGGATTAGACGAATTAGGCCGCTCCCAGGCCATACAGGCCGCCACCAAACTCCACCAACACTTACCCCTGACGCTGCTGTCGAGCCCCTTAAAGCGCGCTCAGGAAACCGCCACGCTGCTAGCAAATGCCGTCCAGCAGAGCGTTGGCATCGAAGATCGAGTGGCTGAAATTCCGTCACCAGGATTGTCACTAACGGCAAGAGGGCCCTGGTTACAATCAGTGATGAGCGGCCGCTGGTCTGAACAATCAGACGACCTGAAAGCCTGGCAACAGGCGCTCTGCCAATGCCTTATTGAAATAGAAACCGACACGGTGATATTTTCCCATTTCGTCGCCATCAACGCTGCTGTGAGCTGGGCAACAGGCTCTGATAAAGTTCTGGTATTTAAGCCAGACAATGGATCGATCACAATTTTCGATAATACTGGCGATCAGCTCGCACTCATTGAACGCGGCAGCGAGGCGACAACCCGCGTTAACTAACACCGGCCAAAGCGAGAAATCCAGACTCCAGAGGAATCCAGGGGTCGCCCGGGCGAATACCTTTGACCCGTGCATCGACCTCTGCGGCATCCGTCAAACAACCCAATAACTGCTGCCGGCTTCTGAGCTGCAAGCACTTTGCAACAATGGCTTTACGCTTATCCCAGACTCTAAACTTCTGATAGACCGCCGACGTGGACTGGCCGCTATCCAGTGCTTCGGTAATTTTCAGCAGGTTGCGGACTTCGCGCGCAAACATTGAATTGACGTAGAGAACCTCAACACCTTCACCCCTCAAGCCCTGCAACATACGTAACGTTTGTCTTTGGCTCTGGGCCACAGCCGTATCAATTAGGCCAAACACATCAAAACGGGTGTTATCCGCCACGCTATGCATGACCAATTTGGCGTCAACGGTGCCGTCCACGGAGAGCAATTTCAAACGCTCGATTTCCTGAGATGCCGCCAAGAGATTGCCTTCGAGACGATCGATTAAGACCTGAATGGCACCCCGGTCAGCAGTCAAACCACTGGCTTGCATGCGTTGTCCGATCCAGCGCGGTAAATCTTTTTTGTCCACTGGCCACACTTGAATGAATACACCTTTTGCATCCAGGGCCTTAAACCATTTACTGCGCTGAGCAGCTTGATCAAGACGAGGCAGCACCAACAACATCGTAGTACCATCGGCGGGTTGCTCAATATAGGCATTCAGTGCTTTCGCACCTTTATCGCCGGGCTTACCGTTGGGCATACGCAATTCGAGGATTTTTTGTTCGGCGAACAGGCTCATGCTGTTTGCGCTGAACAGCACTTCCTCCCAATCGAAAGAGCCATCAACATGAAACAGTTCTCGCTCAAGGTAACCTTTCTTCTTCAGTTGCGACCGAATGAGCTCAGAGCCTTCTTGCACCAGTAGAGGCTCGTCGCCGCTGATAATATAAACCGGGTGAATCGTTTTATTTATCTGCGCTGCAATTTTGTCTGGATAGACTTTCATGAATCAGTGGTTGTAGTGCCAGCTTTTTTGGTTCGCAAAGTGGCACTAAACCGACGCACGAGTTGCCCTGCAAGATCCTGCCGCATCTCATCGACTAAAATCGACTCTTCTTCAGAGTTACTGACGAAATTGCTCGCGTCAAACGAGTAGATTCTCTCGGCCGTCAGCGGGGTGTCAGGCACCAACGTTTCACCGTCAGCAGTAGAGATTGAAAACACAGCTCTAAGCCGGACTTCATACTCAGAGACCGTAATATTGCCTGACGACGCAACGGGCCGGCGGGTTGTGGTTTCTGAATTCAAACGAATCACGTACTGCGGGCTGTTAATTGGATTGATCGCGACCCCGATGCTCTTCAAGGTATCTTCAAGCTCATCGGCAAAATCACTGTGACTATTGTCCGTAACGATTGAGACACTTTCAGCGGCAAGATCGTAACCACCAGTTCCACGCAACTGAAAACCACAACTAGAGAGCAGTAGAACGAGACAGAGAATTGTTATTGAGCGCATTATGTAACCACAAAATTAACGAGTTTATTGGGCACCACGATCACCTTCCGAATGCTTTTACCTTCGATAAATTTTTCAACATTTCCCAGCGTTCGGGCTTCTGCTTCAATTTCAGCTTGCGTGCTATCTGGCGAAGTTTCAAATTTTGCTCGTACCTTGCCATTGATCTGAACCACCATCTCGATCACGGTTTTCTTCAGTGCAGAGCCATCCACCAAAGGCCAGGTCGCTTCATTTATGTCGTTCCCGGTCAGGACCTGCCAGAGTTCCTGGCAAATATGCGGCGTAATAGGCGACATCACGATAATGGCGATTTCAAGGGCCTCACGGACAATCGCTCGACCTTGAGGCGTCGCGTCCTCAAACTTCACAACCTGGTTCATTAAAGACATGACGCTCGACACAACCGTATTGAAGTGTATTCGCGTACCGTAGTCATCATCAGCGCTGGAGATTGTTTCATGCACTACACGACGCAACTCTTTTTGATTGTTAGTCAATTCCGCAGGATTTAGCGTGGGTACTTCACTACCAAGCGCATGATCCTGGACGGCAGTCCAGAGTTTAGTTCTGAGCCATCGATTAGCGGATTCGACACCATTTTCTGACCACTCAAATGATTGCTCTGGAGGTGCAGCAAACATCATAGCCATCCGAACGGCGTCAGCACCATAGGCATCCAGCAAAACCTGAGGGTCACCTGCATCGCCGGATGATTTAGACATCTTGGACCCGTCTTTCAACACCATCCCAAGCGCCAATAAATTCTTAAACGGCTCGTCGGACTCAACCAGACCCTCGTCACGCATCATCTTATGAAAGAAACGCGCGTACAGCAGGTGCAAAATGGCATGCTCTTCTCCACCCACATAATGGTCGACAGAACCCCAGTATTTGGCACGCTCATCCAACATCCCGGCGTCATAGCCGCTTGAAGCAAACCTCGCGTAATACCAGGAAGACTCCATGAATGTATCAAAGGTATCAGTCTCTCGAACTGCTGCAGCACCGCAAGAAGGACAGATCGTGTTGTACCATTCAGGCATTTTCTTAATCGGCGAACCAACACCATCGAACTCTACATCGGCGGGTAGGACGACAGGCAAGTCCGCTTCAGGAACCGCCACTGCTCCGCAGGCGTCGCAGTTAATAATAGGAATAGGACAACCCCAATAGCGCTGCCTGGAAACACCCCAGTCACGGAGACGATAATTCACTTGCCGCTCACCCAACTGTTTGGCGATTAACGCATCGGCAATGGCATTGAAGCTTTTATCAAAGTCCATGCCGTTAAAGTCCATGCCAGCGCATTCACCAGAATTGACCAGAGTGCCCTGCTTACTCACATAGGCGGCCTCATCAATATCACATACCTCGTCGCTACCGGCTGCAGGCTGAACCACTTGAACAATATCGAGACCGTACTTTTTGGCGAACTCCCAGTCACGTTGATCATGGGCAGGCACTGCCATGACGGCGCCAGAGCCGTATTCCATTAGCACAAAGTTGGCGACCCAGATCGGCACTGGCTTACCACTAAGCGGATGTTCGGCATTGAAGCCTGTCGCCATACCCAGTTTTTCCATCTTGGCCATATCGGCCTCAGCCATCTTCACTCGATTACACTGCTCAAGAAACTCTGCTAATTCGGGATTATTTTGAGCCGCCGCTTTCGCAAGCGGGTGCTGAGGCGCTACCGCAACATAGGTGGCGCCCATCAGGGTATCGGGGCGAGTGGTATATACCGTTAAGTCGCTGCTAAGGTCGGCAACAGCAGTGGTGCCGGTGTTAGTGTCATTCGGCAGAGGAAAGCGCAGCGGAAAGGTCAACTCGACGCCTTCTGAGCGTCCAATCCAATTTCGTTGCATGGTTTTGATTTTGTCCGGCCAGCCGGTTAAGCCGTCGAGACCAGCCAAAAGTTCTTCAGCATAGTCCGTGATCTTCAGAAACCATTGGGCCAACTCCCGTCGCTCAACGAGCGCATCAGACCGCCAACCACGACCGTTGATCACCTGTTCATTCGCCAGCACCGTCTGGTCAACAGGATCCCAATTGACCCATGCTGCCTTTTTATAGACCAACCCCTTCTTGAACATCCGGGTAAAGAACCATTGCTCCCAGCGATAGTATTCCGGCTCACAGGTGGTCAGTTCACGACTCCAATCAAAAGAGAAGCCCAATCTCTGCAACTGCTGCTTCATATGACCTATGTTCGACTTCGTCCAACCAGCAGGCGGAATATTGCGCTTTATAGCAGCGTTTTCAGCCGGCAAACCAAAAGCGTCCCAACCCATAGGGTGCAGAACATTTTTACCCTGAAGACGCTGATAGCGAGCAATCACATCCCCCAGTGTGTAGGTCCGGACATGACCCATGTGCAGTTGACCGCTTGGATAGGGAAACATCGCCAGACAGTAGTATTTGGGCTTACTCGAGTTTTCAGAAACCTCAAAGGTCTTATTTTCACGCCAGTAGGTTTGGACCGATTGCTCAGACTGTTCTGGGTCGTACCTGATACCCGAGTTTTCGTTAGGTTGGGGGTCGTTCATGATCGATGGGGTCAAAAAATTAAGGCGCAATTCTAACCGATCACTCGCGGTCGCGATACGTGCGACATGACGTACGAAATACACAGCATCAGCCAAATGGGCGTGCAAAAACCCGAATAAGAGCTAAGTTTAATAGAACTTCTTATTGCTTATTCTGTTTTGGGCTTATGACAACGCGACACCACCTCAATCAACTGGTCCGCTATCACCGCGAAACACTGCTGGATCAAATCGCTGCGCTACACATCCAGATAGAAGAAAATCTCGAAAACCGTCAGGAAATTCGTCACCTCAAAGACCTGATTGCCGAGCGTCAACAGTACCTAAACCAGTTTGGCGGCGAGTCATTGAAACCGCCATTAACAGGCCGAGACTCAGCAATAAGGGCCAGTCGCCCAACCATGTATAGGGGGTAGTGCCGCTTCTTGGCACGACCAGACCACGCAGCACACCCTGCTCAAACTGAGGCAGTCGACCGATGATTTGACCGCCATGATTCACAATGGCCGTAATACCATTGTTCGTCGACCTCACCAGATACCGGCCATTTTCCAATGCCCGCATTTGTGCCATCTGCATATGCTGATGAGGCCCAACGGAAGCACCAAACCAGGTGTCGTTGCTGATGGTCACCAGCAGTCCTGCTGTCGTCGCTTGTTGTCGCACGAGGTTCGGAAAAGCAATTTCATAACAAATCGATAATCCAAGCGATACGTCACCCAGCGTTAATAGCGGTTGAATCACAGGACCAGGTCGATTTCGCGACATCGGTAAATCAAAAAACTCGATCGTCCCTCGCAAGATATTTTCTAGCGGTACATATTCTCCGAAAGGTACAAGATGTCGTTTGGAATAGGTGCCAGAACTAGCCCCCAGACCCAACGCGCTATTGAAATAATTGTCACCATCCCGACTGGGTATACCCAGTAAAAGCCCCGTGTTTGAAGCCTTGCCGAGCCGATCCAGGGCATCGAGAAGAACCGTCGCTCCGTCGGCAAAAAGCGTGATGGATGCTTCTGGCCAGACGATAAGATCTCTCCCCCATTCTGATTTCGACAAGTTCGTATAGCGATCGATGATGGGCTGAACCTGAGCGCCTTGCCACTTGGTGCGCTGATCAATGTTGCCTTGAATTAAACTGACGGATAGCGGTTCCGCGGCGGGGTGGGTAAAGCTGATTTGACTCAAACCGAACCCAATCAGAAAAGGCATGACAGCAAGACCGAAGTACAACGAGCGGTACAACGGACGACTTTGCTGGATCGCTGCGAACAGTAGCGCTGAAATCAGCACCACCACATAACCTGTGCCGAACACACCTACCACTGGGGCGAACCCGGCCAGCGGGGTTTCTAGATGTCCATAACCTACCAACGCCCAGGGGAAGCCGGTTAACAACCAACTGGTCGTCCATTCTTTTAAGAACCAGAGCGCAGGAAAGGCACCAACGAGGCCAAGCAAAGTCCCAGCAAAAAATCGCTGATACAGATAGCCCTGGGCCAAAACCACAAGCGCAATACCCGCCACAAACAGGAACACAAGAATCCCAGCAAGAAGGGGACTCGCGCCGCCGTGAGTATTGACGGAAACGTAGAGCCAGGAAGCGCCGATGGCATATTGGCCAAGTCCAAATAGATACCAGCGCCACAGTGAACGACGCAATGAAGTCGCTTGAAGCACACTGATCAGCAGGAGAATTCCGACAAAAGCTGACCACCAAAAATCGAAGGGCGCGAGCGCCAGCGGCAGCATGATCCCCGCCAACACCGCGAGCAGATCCGTTAACCAGGGTCTGTCAGAGAAAAGAGGTCGCTCTGGGAAAACTGCCCGGTCCGGGAAAAGTGCTCGGCCGGACAAAACGGCCTATTTGACCTTTTTATTCTTAGGTAGCTGCAGTCGCAGCAATTTGATGCGGCGGTTATCAGCGTTTAATACTTCAAACTTGTAGCCGTTGACATCGACCTTTTCTTCACGCTCGGGTAAATGACCAAAATGGTGGGTCACTATCCCGCCAACGGTGTCAAACTCGTCTTCGGGAAACTTAGCGTTAAAAACCTGATTGAAGTCACTCACCGAGGTGCGCGCTTTTACCGTGTAGTGGCCATCGCTATGCTTATTGATGAAGTCTTCTTCGCTGAAGTCATATTCATCCTCGATGTCGCCAACGATTTGCTCGAGTACATCCTCGATAGTGACCATGCCCGACAAACCATACTCATCAAACACGATCGCGAGGTGATTTCGACTGGCGCGGAATTCTTGCAACAACACATTAAGACGCTTGCTCTCAGGAATCGCAGTGCAAGGCCGCAGCAGATCCTTGAGCTTGAACTTATCCTTGTGATCTTTAAACGCCATCGGCAAAAGATCTTTTGCCAGCAAGATTCCCACCACTTCATCGGGGTTGTCAGAGACCACAGGAAATCGAGAATGCCCCGATTCAATGACCATCTGCAATATTTCTTCTAGCGGCATATCAAGCCGAACCATAACCATTTGGGAACGCGGAATCATAATTTCGCGCGATTGCATATCCGCCACGGTCATCGCGCCTTCAATAATACTTAAGGCTTCGGCATCCAGCAGATCACGCTGCTCAGACGAACGCAGAACTTCTAACAGCTCACTTCTAGTACTGGGCTCACCTGTTAATGCGAGAGAGAGTCGTTCTAACCAACCCTTTTCAGTCCCGTGATCTTGTTCACTCATTACAACTTCCCGTAGTCACCCTGGTTCCGATTATTCATAGGGATCAGGGAACCCCATTGTACGTAAAATATTAGTTTCAATCTGCTCCATCTCGTCCGCTTCTAAGGTTTCGACATGATCAAACCCAAGCAGATGCATGACACCGTGCACCACCATATGAGCAAAGTGTGCCTTGATCATTTTATCCTGGGCTGTGGCCTCACGACGCACCACTTCGCCACAGATCGCAAGATCACCCAGCAGCAAACGCTGATCTGGCAGACCGCCATCCAGGGGGAATGAAAGTACATTGGTTGGCGCAAACTTATGTCGATAGAGCTCATTTAGCGCCTGACTCTCATTTTCATCGACAATCTTAACCGCCAACTCACAGGGCGCGACCCCTCTATCGAGCAACGTTTGGATCGCCCATTGCACAAATTCCGCATCGCTCGGATCCCCATCAAGCCGCAGCTCTGGCTGCGCCCAGATCAACGCAACATCGTGGCCAAGCTCACTCACCTTCGTGGTCGGACTCGTATTGCTCATAAGCCTCAACAATCCTCTGGACAAGAGGGTGTCTCACAACATCGCGCGCCGAGAAATGGATAAAAGAAATGCCGCCAACATGACCAAGGACGTCTATCACATGACGCAAACCGGATTTTGTGCGATGGGGCAAATCCACCTGGGTGATATCTCCGGTCACAACGACGGTGGAGCCAAAGCCGACTCGGGTGAGAAACATTTTCATCTGTTCGACAGTCGTATTTTGGCTCTCATCCAAAATGATGTATGAGTCATTGAGTGTGCGGCCACGCATATAGGCGAGAGGCGCCACCTCAATCACGTTGCGCTCAATGAGCTTCTCAACCTTTTCAAAGCCGAGCATCTCGTACAAGGCATCGTAAAGCGGACGTAAATATGGATCGATCTTTTGACTCAGGTCACCGGGCAAAAAACCTAACTTTTCACCCGCTTCAACCGCGGGCCGAACTAACAAAATTCGCCGGACACGTTCTTGCTCTAGTGCCTCGACTGCACAAGCCACTGCCAAATAGGTTTTTCCGGTACCAGCAGGGCCCACACCAAAACTAATATCATGGCTGCGAATGGCTTCCACGTATGCGATCTGATTCGCACCACGAGGCTTAATGCTCTTCTTTTTGGTCTGGATTAAGCTATCCGTTGGATCGCTGCCAGGTTCACCTTTTGCTTCCCCCAATGCTTCCACGCCGGATTCCTGAAGAAACAGATGCACGACATCTGCGGTCAGGTGGCTACCCCCGGTGACTTCCCGATACATCTGCTTCAGCAGCTCACCGGTGGCGTGCACCACAGAGCTCTCGCCAAACAGCTGAAAACTGTTGCCTCGATTCTTGATGGTGACACTAAGCCTTGATTCGATTTGACGCAGATGTGCGTCAAAAGGTCCGCACAAAATGGCGAGCTGATGGGTATCGTTGGGTTCCAGCATGAGCTGGTAGGGTTCGCTGTTGGCGTTCAATAGTGTGGTGTAGCTCTATGGATGATCAGGATACCCGCTGAATCAGGGGCATGATAGCGGAATATTTAATTCTGTATGGCATCAAGGACGTTAGCGCTATCCACGAAGACACCGCGTAGAGAATTCGTCAATGATTCCCGGATCTCAACTTGCACAAATTGGCCGATCAAATCGGACCTTGTGGAAGAAAAGTTAACCACACGGTTGTTCTCGGTTCGACCCTGCAATTGCTCAGGATCTCTTTTGGACTGCCCAGTCACCAGCAACGTTTGGTTCGTACCGACCATATCGCGGCTGATCTTCATGGCATGATTCAGTATCCGCGACTGAAGCCGACTCAAGCGCGCCTTCTTCTCTTCCATGGGCGTCTCATCTGGCAAATCAGCTGCCGGCGTACCGGGTCGAGCACTGTAGATAAAACTATAAGAATGATCGAAACCAATTTCAGCGATCAAATCCATCGTGGCTTCAAAATCGGCATCTGTTTCACCCGGGAAACCCACAATAAAATCCGAAGACATGCTGATATCAGGCCGAATCTTACGCAATCGGCGAATCTTAGACTTATATTCTAAAATGGTATGGCCACGCTTCATGCGGGCAAGCGTTCGGTCAGAACCACTCTGTACTGGCAGATGTAAGTGATTCACCAGTTCTGGTACGTCGGCATAGACGTCAATCAAACTATCGGAGAACTCAACTGGATGAGAAGTGGTATAGCGAATCCGATCAATACCGTCGATATCTGCGACGATTCGGATGAGGTAAGCCAGATCAGCCACGCCACCATCGGCGAATGGTCCTCGGTATGCATTGACGTTCTGCCCTAGCAGATTCACTTCCCGCACGCCCTGCTTGGCAAGGCCAATGATCTCGATCAGCACATCCTCAAGTGGACGGCTCACTTCCTCACCGCGGGTATAGGGCACAACACAAAAACTACAGTACTTGCTGCAGCCTTCCATAATCGAAACGAATGCCGTAGGACCGTCTGCTGATGGCGCAGGTAAGCGATCAAACTTCTCAATTTCTGGAAAGGTAATATCCACCACCGCAGACTTGGCAGTATCTGAGCTCTGAATCAGTTCGGGCAATCGATGCAAGGTTTGCGGGCCGAAGATGACATCCACGTAGGGTGCACGTTTACTGATCGCCTCGCCTTCCTGGCTTGCGACGCAACCGCCGACACCAATTTTCAGATCCGGATTGATAGCTTTCAGCTTGCGCCAGCGCCCCAGCTGATGAAACACCTTCTCCTGGGCTTTCTCGCGAATCGAGCAGGTGTTGAGCAGCAATAGGTCTGCTTCCTTCTCGTTGTCCGTCAACTCGTAGGTATTAGCTTCCTGCAGCAAATCCAGCATTCGCGCTGAATCGTACTCATTCATCTGACAACCATGGGTTTTGATAAAGACTTTTCGCACTTTTGGCACTTCTCAGAGGTCTGATGGGAAAAAAAGGCGACCAGTATAGTCATAGCGATTGACTAAGGGTAGCAAAAGGGATTGAAATGACAGTCCAAAGCATCCATATACTGCAAATAGAGTATTCTTCTGATTCCTACTGGACACAATGCATGCCTGAAGCACCCATTTATAAGGTCATATTCGTCAATCAAGGGCAGGTTTTCGAAATATTTGCGCGTCAAATCTACCAAAGTGACCTGTATGGCTTCATCGAGCTGGAAGAGTTGGTCTTCGGTGAACGCTCCCAGATGCTGGTAGACCCATCAGAAGAGCGTCTGAAAGCAGAGTTTGAAGGTGTGAACCGTAGCTACATTCCCATGCACACCATCGTCCGCATCGATGAAGTCGCTAAAGAAGGGGTTGGCAAAATTTCTGAAGCCAAGGGTGGCAATACCGTATCTCTGTTCCCTAGCCCTACTTTCAAGCCTAAATCTGTCGACTGACTATTAGCGACTGACCCTTACTGACTTTGCGTATCAATGATCACCAGGCCGACAAGGTCGCCTACACCATGCTGGGCAGTGGCGTCGAGGTGACATACGGCGAACTCAATCAGGCTTCCAATCAGGGCGCACATCTATTTCGAGACAGGGGTATTGCACCCGGCAACGGCATCGCCATTTGGCTGCCCAACCAAGCAGAATTTCTAAAAATCACCTGGGCTGCCCAGCGTTCAGGCATTTACTACACACCCATCAGTACCTTTTTCCAGACCGAAGAAGTCACCTACATACTAGGGAATTCTGATGCGTCTTTACTAATAACGAGTTCTGAACTCCTAGAACGTCTGCCTACTGAGTTTTTGGAAAAGACCACACTCGACATTCTGTTGGTGGATAGCGCCGATGGCCATTCAGGTTGGCCAGATTATCCAGATTGGTCAGCCGAGCGGGGCCGTTACCCTCTAACGCCAATTAGCAATGAGTGCGAGGGTGCCGAAATGATTTATTCCTCGGGTACCACTGGCCGGCCCAAAGGTGTTCGATTTCCTCTCGCCTTCGCACCCCTTGGAACCATCTCGCCGCTGTTCAAAACCCGAATAGAAATGTACGCCCTGGGTCCAGATACACGCTACCTTTCTACCGCACCTATGTACCACTCTGCACCGCTACGCTACAACATGATGGTGACCCGGCTGGGCGGCACCGCCTTCATCCTCGAGAAGTTTGATGCCGAGGCTGCTTTAGAAGCGATCCAGCAATACCGCATCACTCACAGTCAGTGGGTACCCACTATGTTTGTGCGGATGCTAAAACTAGCCGATCAAAAACGCGCCCAATACAACGTCAGCTCGCTGCGGTATGTGATACATGCGGCCGCGCCTTGCCCCATAGATATCAAGCAACAAATGATTGACTGGTTTGGACCCATTGTTTACGAGTACTACTCCGGGACGGAAGCCAATGGCTCTACTGCAATCAGCAGCGAAGAGTGGCTGAGTCATCGAGGCAGCGTTGGACGAGCCATTCACGGCGACGTCCATATTCTGGATGACGAGGGCGAAGAAGTGCAGGCGCTTGAATCTGGCACGGTTTTTTTCGCTAACGGCTCAGAGTTCAGTTACTACAAGGACGCGTCCAAGACTGCGGCGGCAAAAAACGCCCTGGGTTGGTCAACCCTGGGCGACATTGGTTTTGTGGATACCGAGGGCTATCTATACCTGCAGGATCGAAAATCCTTCATGATCATCTCCGGTGGAGTGAACATCTATCCTCAGGAAGTTGAGAACCTGCTGATTACGCATCCGCGGGTATCAGATGTTGCGGTCTTTGGTGTACCAGACAAAGAGTTTGGCGAAGCGGTCAAAGCGGTGGTCGAACTCATGCCCGGGACTGCAAGCTCACCAGAACTTGCCACAGAACTGATCGCGTTCTGTCGAGAAAAGCTGTCACACATCAAGTGCCCGCGTAGTCTCGATTTCCTGCCCAAGCTACCCCGCCACCCCACTGGAAAACTCTATAAGCAACAAATCAAGGAACAATACTGGCCATAACTTGAAGAATCCGGATTCTAGTCTAGACTTACACCAAACCAAATTGTCGAGGAAGGATCCCATGGCCAAACGTAGAATTGTCCTGTCCAGTCAGGAGATGAACGACCTGAATGGCAAAATCAAACTCCTGGAATCTCAACTTAGCCGCTCTAACCATCGTGTCAGCGAATTGGAAGCCGATGTCCGCAAGATCCAGAAACTGGTAGAGAAAAAAGCCAACCGCAAAAACCCAGATTTATTGTGCGATGAAGTTATCGAACTCACGACGCGCGCAATCAATCCGCCCGTCACGGTACGCGAGGAACGACTGGCCCTAGAACTAGCGCAAGCAGAAGCGCTAGAACTATCAGAAGGGCTATCACAAGCACCTTCACAAGCAGAAGCCAAGCAGGCTAAAGCTGGCTGATTTTCAGCGAAGGCGCCGCTTGAATAAGCGCATCGATGCGCTGACCATCACCCGGCAGCCGAAACTCTGGCCGTATTTCCGCTAGAGGCATTAACACAAAAAGCCGCTGCGCCATCCGCGGATGCGGTACTTCTAGGCCAGGTTCATTGATCAGCTCATCACCATAAGCCACCAGATCAAGATCAATCGTCCGGGCGACATTTTTGCCATGATCGACCGGGCGCCCCATCTCAATCTCAATTATCTGCAGCGCAGCCAATAGAGCGCCGGGCAGCATTGCTGTGTCAAACACGACAACTGCGTTAATGAACGTACCCGACGCATCGTTCATCGCTTCTGGCGCCGATTGCCACAACGAAGACCGAGTCACGGCGCCATCAGCGATATGGCCCAGCCGAGCCATTGCCAGATTGACCTGCTGCGCGGGATCACTCATATTGGCGCCAAGCGCGATGACAACTTCAGGCACAGCAATCCACCCCCCTGTTGATTAATAGCATTTCTATTTCCAATCGTGATAGTTTTACGGCCATTCAAAACCATGAATTAGCAGCGCGTACTTTTTAATACTAACCACTAGTCGCGAGTAGCGCCGCAAAAAACACGAACTATAAGGGGAAGTCTTGATGAAAGCAGCCGTCTTACGCGCCGCCAATACGCCACTCGAAATCGAGGAAGTGCAAATTTCCAAACCTGGTCCACGAGAAGTGCTCGTACGACCGATTGCAGCCGGTGTTTGCCACAGTGACGTGCACTTTCTGGATGGATCTTATCCTTACCAGATGCCCACCATTCTGGGGCATGAAAGTGCCGGTATCGTCGAAGAAGTTGGCTCCGACGTGACTTATGTGAAAAAGGGTGATCGCGTCATCACTTGCTTGTCTGCCTTCTGCGGACACTGCGAAAAATGTATTACCGGGCACCTATCCTTATGCGCCTCGCCTGAAGTATCCCGCAAGGCCGAAGAAGCATCACGACTATCGATTGGTGGCGAGACTGTGCACCAGTTTCTGAACCTGTCTTCTTTTGCTGAGCTGATGCTAATCCACGAACATGCTCTGGCTAAGGTCCGTGAGGATATGCCGATGGACCGCGCGGCTCTGATCGGTTGCTCAACAACGACCGGTGTTGGCGCTGTATTTCACACCGCTAAAGTACAACCAGGCTCCAAAGTGGCTGTGATTGGCTGTGGCGGCGTAGGCCTTGCGGCAATTAATGGCGCAGCCATTGCTGGCGCGTCACAAATCATCGCCGTCGACATGGTGGAATCTAAATTGGAACTCGCCAAGGCCGTCGGCGCAACGCATACCGTCAACGCCAGTTCCGGCGATGCCGTTGGCGAAGTCATGGAACTGAGCAAAGGTGGTTGCCATTACACATTTGAAGCCATTGGCCTCAAAGCGACTGCAGAACAAGCCTTTAAAATGTTGCAATCTGGTGGTGTGGCGACCGTCATCGGCATGATCCCAATCGGCACAATGATAGAGATCCACGGCGTTGAACTCCTCGCAGAAAAGAAAATACAGGGTTCCAACATGGGCTCTAATCGCTTCCGCGTGGATATGCCACGATTCGTCGACTTTTATCTAGATGGCAAATTGCATCTTGACCAAATGATTTCAAAGCACATTAAGCTTGCTGACGTGAACGAAGCGCTTGAAGCCTTGAAAACAGGCCAAGAAGCACGACATATCATCATGTTCGACTAAATCAATCACTTAGCGATGGCGTAGAAGTAGCTTATGAAAACGACTCCGGAAGATGTTGGTCTATCAGGCGCAAGGCTCTACAAGATTGACCACCTGACGCAGCGCTATATTGATGAGGGTAAATTGGCGGGTACGGTTTCCCTGGTGGCTCGGCGCGGCGAAATCGTGCACCTGGAAAGCCAGGGCCTAATGGATATTGAAGCAGAGAAAAAGATGCAGGATGACACCATCTTTCGCATCTATTCAATGTCCAAGCCGATCACCAGTGTTGCTCTAATGATGCTGTACGAAGATGGTTGTTTTCAGCTAGACGATCCGGTCTCCAGATTTATTCCTGGATTCGCCGACCTTGAAGTCTACGGCAAGTCCGGCAACACAAAAACGGATCGACAAATGACGATCCGCGATCTGCTCACGCATACCTCAGGGCTGACCTACGGCTTCTTGCAAACGCATCCCGTCGACAACCTGTATCAGGATGCTGCCGTCGAGGAATCGGATACTTTGGATGAGATGATCGAGAAGCTTTGCGAAATGCCGCTGGTTTTCACCCCCGGCAGCCGCTGGCGCTACAGCGTTGCTACCGATGTTTGTGGTTACCTCGTGCAAAAAATATCAGACATTCCCTTTGATGATTTCCTTAAAGAGCAGATCTTTGATCCGCTCGGAATGAAGGATACCGGCTTCTATGTACCTGAAGACGAAGTCCACAGATTGTCGGCCAATTATCAAAGAACGCCCGACGACGGCATGCTACTCATCGACTCTCCTGAGCAGAGCCGTTACCTCAAGCCTCCCACCAAGCCCTCTGGCGGCGGCGGCCTGGTATCGACCGTGCATGATTATTATCGCTTCGCTCAGCTTCTTTTGAATGGTGGTGAGTTTGACGGCGTTCGATTGCTGGGCACCAAGACATTGGAATTAATGGCGAGTAACCATCTGCCGAATGACGCCGATTTGACCAGCATGGGTCAGGCGACCTTTAGCGAAACGCCTTTTGACGGCATTGGTTTCGGGCTAGGATTTTCCGTGATGCTAGATCCAGCCAAAGCGCAGATTCTCGGTACGCCCGGCGAGTACGCCTGGGGCGGCGCTGCTAGCACCTATTTCTGGATAGACCCGGAAGAGGACATGCTAGCGATATTTTTGACCCAACTAATGCCTTCCTCCTCTTATCCTATCCGGCGTGAAATGCGCGTCGCGGCATACCAATCCATCATCGACTGATAGAAAAACCGTTAATAGGGATAATATGGCACGCATTGAGGTAGAAACAGAAGTCACAGGCAACGTCTGGAAGATCGAAAAGCAGGTCGGCGACCTTGTCTCAGCTGAGGACGTCATCATGATTTTAGAATCGATGAAAATGGAGATCCCGGTCGAAGCACCCTGCGCGGGTACGCTGGTTGAGATTCTGGTGAAAGAAGAAGACCAGGTTGATGAAGATCAGATTGTGGCGATTATTGAAAGCAGCTAGCGCAATCTAGACTCTCCCCTGGCAACACCTACTGACGTGACGCCGAAAGCGTCCGGAATTCTTCACCTAGCATTAAGGCGCAGCACCGACCCCCGTGGAGAGAGACCCGAAGGGGCTCACGAACCAGCGAGGACAGCCCGGAGGGCCGCAAGCAGCGGAGTAAAGGAACCCTGGCGCTTTCGCGCTGGCTAAGCAAACAATACCTCCTGCTCTACCGATATAACTTCAGGGATTTGTTAGCGCCCAGTAAACTTCGGCTCGCGCTTCTCAAAGAAGGCATTGATACCTTCAGCTCTATCGTCCGTTAGCGTCGTTAGAATATTTTGATCGGTGTCCATATGCATAACTGCTTGATCCAACGCCCCACTCACAGCATTGATACTTTGCTTAATCATCTGCGTCGCAATGGGTGGCTGACCGGCATACTGCTCTGCCATTTCCATAGCGCGAGTTTCCAACTCAGCTCGAGGTACGATTTCATCCAAAAAACCCCAGCTCAATAGCGTTTTAGCATCCTCTTTGGCGCCCAACATGATCATACGTTTTGCTCGAGCAGGGCCTATAAGCCGAACGCAAAGAGGCAACGATCGCCACATCAGATTGATACCCAGATTGACCTCTGGGTAGCCGCAAAAGCAATCGTCCGCGCCGATTCGAAAATCGCAGGCTGTTGGAATACACGCGCCGCCGCCTAGCGCCACACCATGAATGGCCGCAATGGTGACCTGATCGATTTCGCTAATGGCATTGATCATCCGCGCGCCTAGCCCAGACTTACGACGTCGCACCACCATACTATCGTCCGGTGTGGCGGGTTGTTTCAGATCCGCGCCTGCACTGAAGTGCTTGCCAGCGCCAGAGAACACCACCACGCGGGTTTTCTCATCGTGGAGAAAACTGCGCGAGACGGCTTCAATCTCTTCCATCAACTGAGTGTTGAGTGCATTCAGCTGATCAGGCCTATTCAGGACCACTCGCGTCACGTGCCCCGAGGATTGAACATAGAGAGTTTCATAGGTCATCGTTAATTGTCCGTACTTTTCATTAGAAGATCTTATTATGAAGGCTTATTTGTAGGGCCCTTTTCTAGGGCCTATTTAGAGGGGCCTGTTTAGAGGTCTCATTCAGGAGTCTATGAAATAAGCCCCAGTCATAAGTTAGCGTATGTCCTGGTCCTTTTGTAGCCAGTCGGCAGGATTAGCAGACAATTCCTCAAGGTTTGAAGAGATCAGCCACACCACTCTTTCCTCACCCTCGAGTATTCTGGCATAACGACCAGAACGATTTTTGGCTGTAGCACCTATCCAGATAGTCGCCTGGTCAGCTAAACCGACACGATGAAAGTTCTCTGGCTTAAAGTTTTTCCGCTCCAGTTTATCGGCGTCGACCAATGCTTCGATGAACCGACTAATCTTTGGCAAATCCGCAAGGTCATCCAAGCGCTCCTGCACCCCCCATTGTCCATCCTTACGCAGCCGCGTGACTTGTGCCCCAGCGCCTGGCTCAGCCCCAGTGATTTAAATTCGAGAGATGTCATCAGCGTTGGATTTCAGTTTAGGAAAGAGCGCCTCTCGCACCCTCGTATCTTCGTCAGATCCACAACTACCAAACAACAAACCTAAGACCATCAGCAGGCCTCACACGCCAATGGCAATCCGTTGAGAGCAACGCTGGTTCTTTTTGACAGTTGGGTGGTAGGACTTGCTGTGAGAGCGGCTGCTTTTATAAGCGGTCGGGCAGGTATAGGGAATAGCTTTCACCACGGATATAAAGCCCCCGACGAATCTTTCGCCTGCGGTACGTCGCCGGTCGCAAACACTCTTTCAACCAGCGTAAAAAGCCCCGTCGAGAAACCTCTCTTCTATCCTTGCCCGATCGTCGCTCGCTAAAGGTAACTTTATGCAAAAAATTTCCCCGTGGCGTTTTGGAGGACTTAACAGTTTAGTTTTGGCGAGCGAGATGTAAACAATTGATATGGTCTTAAAACCCGTATGGATATGCCAAGTTCAACACGCTTCTATTGGTCTCTCGTTGAGTTCTCGTATGCTAGCTTTTCCGTTGGCACCGAGCCGCGTATGATGCGCCCAATGAAATCGAGACTGACCAAAGAAAAAGCCTTGTCCTTCTTGTTGACCTACGTTCTCGTAGACCGACAACAAACCTTTACCATGGACCAGATGACACTATTCAATCTCTCAAACCTTGCGGCAGAGGCTGAAAGCCGTCTGACGAAGGAGGAAGGGCTCATTCCACATGAGGTGATTGAAGCGCTGGCTGACCAATTCATCGAGACCCTCTAATGCTAAATCACAAACCAGCCGCTCTGATTTTCGATATGGACGGCACACTGCTAGACACCGAGCCGCTATATACCGACGCAACCCAGAAGGTCCTCGACCCTTACAATGCGACCTACAGCCTGGAACTGAAGCGCCAGTGCATTGGGGGCGACTCCCACGTCAGCGCGCAGATTGTAATAGATGCCTTTAACCTGCCACTGACCACAGAAGAATTTTTGAACGCGCGGGAGGTACATCTGATGGCACTCTTTCCACACGCTCCCGAAATGCCTGGCGCGAGCGCCTTCATCGAATCGCTTGCAGCAATGGGCGTTAAGCTAGGACTCGCTACCAGTAGTCATCAACACCTGGTGGACGTGAAGTTTACTCACCGACCCTGGGCAAAGCTTTTTGACAATGTCACCTGTGGTGACGACAAGGAGCTTAAACGGGGCAAGCCAGCACCGGACATTTTTGAACTCTGCGCGGCTAGGCTTGGCGTTGCGCCTGCTGACTGTATTGCTTTCGAAGATTCACCCAATGGCGTGGCCGCCGCAACGGCAGCGGGGATGCACGTTATTGCGATTAACAGTCCATACGTCGAACCCGGAGCCTTGTCAGACGCCGCGCGTGCCATCGATCATTATGCAGAGCTAGATGATCTGCTCGCATCGATCAAAACCTGAAATGCTACTTTTTCGGCGGGTTGATCGTCGAGTTCGCCAGTCGGTTCCAAAACTCCATATTTTGGTCTAAAGCCTTGCGCATCATGGCCATCGGCTCTGTACCCGCCAGATCCTGAATCCTCGAGCGATAGCGCTGTTCGTGATCAATGAACGTGGTGATACTCTGCTCGATGTAACGGCTAACGACGTTTTGCATGGGCGCGCCGTAAAATCGCACCAACTGCTCTAACACGCGGTTGGTCAAAATCGGTTCATGACCCTCGCCTTCTTGCTCAGAGATGATCTGCAAAAGCACTATGCGCGTCAGATCCTTATCTGTTTTCGAGTCGTGAACGGTAATGGTCTCGCCTCGCAACACGATCTTACGAATATCTTCTACGGTGACATAACAGCTTTCCTGAATGTCGTAGAGACGGCGATTTGGATACTTCTTAAATTCTCTCATTTTTTTCGCTCCCACTTAGACGTACACCGCAGACAATGCCGCGGGCCGCTGATACTTTTCCCAGCCATTCTCTGGCTGCGCCAGCCTATCCGCAATAATATGGTAAATCGAAGGATTGAATGCCATACCGCAGTGACTGCCAAAGACTCGAATGTTCTGCGTCATCTTATCTTCAAACTTCTCCATACATCCTTCCCAGTGAACAATGCCATCACCTTTGCTGTAAATTGCCGTCATCGGCACGGGTGGCGATTCGTTTTCATCAAAAAACTCCAGCGCATCGCGCATTTCTTCGGGGGTCATACCCGTCGATTGCTCAAACATTCGCGCCACGATACTCGCTACCGCATCACTCTTATCCATTCGAATGGGGCTACCTAACGAAATCACCTGCCGAACACGGTCGGGATAGAGCCTGGCTAATTCACGGGCAAATACGCCGCCCAAGCTTTGGCCAATGAGGGAAATTTTCTCTCCAGCCTGCTCAACTATATCAAGGAAGGTTTCTGGTAGGCGGCTTGCCATAAGATCAAAGTGACCGGTGTTTCGGCCAAGATCCCAGCCGACTGACGAGTAACCCATACACTGTAAGTATCGACGCATGAGTTTGGTCGACTGATCACTGGCCAGAAAGCCTGGCAAAAGCATCACGGTGTGCCCGTCTCCCCGTCTCAAGTTGCAAAGCATGGGCCAGGACATCGACAATGCGCCCATTTCCAAGAACGTCCGCGGAATCTCTGTGACGAGGTTGGTCAGCAACGGTCGACGCGATTTTTCAACGTCTAGTTGTTCGTACATCCGCCCCCCAAATTATTGTTTTTGTTACATTGTTGCGCTGAACAATGGATCGAGTGTGGCCGAGTTAACGAAGTGAAGCAAGCCTGATTTACAGTGCGCCTAGGAGAGCGTAGGACAGTCTACACCTGACGTTTATCGCACCTACACAAAGGGTAAATAGACTGCTTGCCATTACGGCTCTGGAACTGTCTAAACACCCCATGCGGCACGACTTTTCGCACCATTTTGAGGCATACAGCCCTTGCGCAACACCAAGTTGGTGACTTTTTACACTCTTGAGCCGACAAGATTACAGATGAAATTCAGAATAATTCAACAAAAACATGTCGTTAGGGATATTTAAGCAGTCTGGCATAGCCGTTGCATTTAGAAACTCGCGACCCCATCACTGCCGATGCACGACTTATGTATGGCTTATGTACCACCTACTCACCACCCACCTAATTTGACGGAGGCAATCATGGAAAAGCTGAGCATGCAGGATGCCACTTTTCTCTATTCAGAAACGGACAAGGTACTCAATCAGATTGCATCACTTCAGCAACTCGAGTTACCCAACGACACTACACCAGAGGTTTTCGTCGAGAGTCTCAAGGGTTACCTATTGGATCGCATTCATCTGCTGCCGTACCTAACTCGCAAAGTGAAGATGATTCCAGGCGGTATTGATCATGCCGTCTGGGTGAGGGACGGTCATTTCGATATCAACAATCATGTCGTAGAAATCCCACTAGAGGCGCCAGGCACTTTTGCGCAACTTGAGGCCAAGGTCGCAGCACTGCACTCTATTCCGATGAATCGAGAGCGACCTCTCTGGCGCATGCATGTCATCACTGGACAAGACGATGGCACCGTCGCTTACTATGCTCAGGTCCACCATGCTTGCGTTGACGGGATGGCCGGGCAAGCACTCACACTCACGCTCACAGACGAAACCCCAGAACCCCAGGCCAAGCATTGCCCAGCAGATTTCATTCAGAACGAAGACCCCGCATTAGGAGATTTACTGTCGGCCTCATTTAAAAATCTTTTCGATTTTCAAGCGCACAGCCTGGAACGCGCAACTGGCATGATGAAAGCAGCAACCAGAATGGGTCAGCGACTGGTTGATCCTAGTAAGTCATTTGGTGCCCTGGGCCAAACAACGCCCAAGACGCCGTTCAACCATGCCATTGAACGGGAACGCAGTTTTGCTTGCACCCGAATGCCATTGAATGACGTCAAAAAGATCGGCAAAACCATGGACGCCAGTATCAATGATGTCTTCATGTCGATTTGCGCCGGCGCACTACGAAACTATTTAACGCGCCTGGAACAACTACCGTCGCACAACCTGATTGCTGGCTGCCCGGTGGCGGTACCCAGACAAGGCAGCTTCGACCTGGGAAACAGTGTCAGCCTGATGAATGTCGACCTCTTCACCAGCATTGCAGACCCACGGATTAGATTGCTTAAGGTAAAGGGCTCAGCAAAAACAGCGAAAGAGGTGACTGCGGAGCTGGCCGACGGCATAGATAACAATGTTTCTTTATTCGGCCTGCCTGCTCTAACACGAGCCGCCAGCGTGGCGAATGAGTACTCCGGCGCTTCAGAAACACTACCAATGCCTTTTAACGTACTAATTTCTAACGTACCCGGGCCGAGACAAACGTTGTACGCCAACGGCGCCAAGATGCTAAGCCACTACCCTGTGTCCATTCCAACACACGGACTTGGCCTAAACATCACAGTGCAAAGCTACTGTAACGAGCTCTTTGTCGGTCTTACCGCATGTAAGAAGGCAGTACCAGATCTGGCGGTTCTGAGGGACGACCTAGCGGCTGCATTTATTGAGCTCAAAGCACTCACATTGCCAGACAATATCCGCGAGATCACTGCTCAACAGTCCTCGCCGGTTGTCACTGAGCCGGTCAAATCCGACGAAACAACAGAAAATCTGCACAAAGTTGCGTGAAACAGTGTGAATAGGGCTTGATTTTGTTGCAGAGCAACATATAATGATGCAATGCAACATAGCGGTACGGCCCAAAGCGACGTTACAGCTGAGTTCACAACCACAACCGGAGAGTACTGATGAATATTATTGAGAAACAAACTGCGCTGGGTAAGTCTTTGTACGAGATCAACACCAGCACGATGAAAGAATATATGAGCCTACAGCGCTCCAATATTGAGAACTATATTGAAGTGAACCGTGAGTTTGGTTCGCGTCTACCTGAAGTGAAAAGTGTCACTAGCGCTGTTGAACTTCAGCGCGAGTACAGCGAGATGGTTTGGAATCAAGTAAAAGCGGCCATGGGTGCACAGAACGAGCTTTTAAAAGGTGCCTTTAACGAAACTCGCGAAGCACTGAAGACAGCTTACACATTTGAAGCTGACGTCACTGAAGTAGCTGTTAAGCCAAAGGCCAAAGCAAAGCCAAAGGCCAAAGCAAAGAAAACCGCCGAAGCGGCTTAATTAAGCCAAAGGCTAAGAGCTTTCAGCAGGTAATTGGTAGCTACCTGTTGTGAGAGGACTCCGCTGATTCTGTTTTTTCCCTCTTCAGATCAGTGGAGTCCACCTACCTTACTTCAATTCCCTTCTTTTGCAAAGGTTATGTAAACACCTAAGCAAAGGTTATTCCAAACGTTCTGCATCGCTATATGTTAAAAAGCGCTTGCATTTGTTGCACCGCACTATATAATGTTGCACTGCGACATAAGAACAAACGCCTTCATCAAACGAATAGGATGACGAAATGAATATTATGCAAAAGCAAGTTGAAATGGGCCGCGCCCTTTTTGAAATTAACCAAAACACTTTTCAGGAAATGGCCCGCTTTCAGCAGGACAACTTGAAGAAATACTTCGAATTGAACAGCGATTTTTCCAAGCGCATTCCTGAAGTCACTGACGTCTCTAGCTTTGTTGAGCTACAGCGTGAATACAGCGAAACCCTGTGGACGGGTATCAAAGACTCTACCCGCAGCCAGGTTGACGTGATCAAGTCCGCAGTCGAAGAGACTGGCGAAGCAGTTCGCAAAGCTTTCACAGCAGAAACAGCCGACTAAACCCCTAATAGGTGTGTTGGTATTTTAAAGGGCGCTCTATGCGCCCTTCTTTTTTTGCGCTCTAATAACCTTTTAACAGGTCTGGAAGCAAAACCATGAAAATTACCGTCGACGTTGATATCACGCCAGAAGAACTCAGAAGGTTTATTGGTTTGCCAAATGTTGAAAAAATCCAGAATGAAATGATTAAAAACGCCCAGAAATATCTCCAGGAATCAGGGCAATCGCAATACAAAGAACTGGTATCAAGTGCCATGCAGCCCATGATGGCATACCAGAGTTGGCTACAACGCATGATGACCGGCGACTCAGCCTCTCCCAGCAAAAAGTCCAAAGCAGATGGAACAAACGGAACCGATAATGACGAGTAAAGGCACTGCGCTAATCACCGGCGCGTCTTCAGGCATCGGTGAAGCATTAGCGCGACACTTCGCAAGACAAAATTTTGACCTGGTGATTACCGCGCGGCGGGAATCCAACCTCAATGCCCTGGCAGAAGAGTTGCGTGGAACCGTCTCTGTCACCGTCGTCAGTTGCGATCTTGCCGAACGAACCGGCGTGGATGCGCTACTCAACGCTGTCGCCGAAATCGACATTGATGTGCTCGTGAACAACGCAGGCATCGCCTACTCCGGGAGTTTTTCAACTCAGGAAGACGATAAAATTCAGAACCTGATTGATTTGAACATCGTGGCGGTTACCCGGCTCACTCATCACCTGCTGCCAAAAATGATCAATCGCGGCATGGGCAGGATTATGAACGTCGCTTCTGTTGCATCCTTCCAACCCGTTCCTTCTCTCGCGGCATACGCTGCTTCAAAGGCATACGTTCTGTCATTGACGGAATCACTGTCCGAAGAGTTGCGCGGCACGGGCGTTTCAGCGACAGCGCTTTGCCCCGGCCTCACCAAGACACCATTGCTTGATGAAGTCCAAGGATTTGATGTACCCGCAGGTATCGCTTCGACACCAGCTGACGTAGCCCGAGAAGGCTATGATGCACTCATGAATCGTGAAGTCATTCGAGTACCCGGCATCGCCAATCAAGCAGCTTTAGCCTGGGCGAAGCATCAGCCTCGCTGGCTAGTGCGAGGCCTTGGAGGGCTAGTGGCCCGGTTTAACCCCAATAATCGTTAAAGGACTTGCGATGGCGCCTACACGAATTTTGATCGTCTTTGTTCTGGCCGTTGGTCAATTATTCAGCGCCTATGCCGTCGCAAGTTCTTGTGACATTGACTCATCCGATACCATCGCGACCTCGATCGCCGCTTATCAAGACTGCATTGATGCTGGCCATCAAATGGTCACAAGTATTCGCCCAGAGTTGGGTGCGACGGCGTTTCGAAAAAAAGATTATGAAACCGCAGTTTTATATTTCTCCGAGATTATTGAACAAAAAGAGATCCTTGGGCAGCAAGTACAGCCTGGCAAAGCCCATTTCAGTCGAGCGTTAGCCTATTTAGAGTTGGGTAAAAAACGCAAAGCCCTCAAAGACCTTGAAGCAACCAATCAAATCCTACCGGGCTACTCCCCAGCACATTTTTACCGCGGCGTAGCGCTTCACCACTTGCGACGCTATCAACAGGCCATTGATGCCCATCAAATCGCTATCGAGCTTTCGGTGGGCGGTACCACATTGGCACCCATTTACTATGAAAAAGCCCAGTCCGAGCGAGCACTAAGAAACAAAACAGCGTCCCTCGGCAGTCTGAATAAAGCCATCACTGCTGACCCTAATTATTCGCGCGCCTACTTCGCCCGCGCACTGCGACACGAAAAAGATGATGCCAGCGAGCTCGCGATTGCCGACTATAGCCAGTACCTAAATCAGAAACCGGAATCTGCGAATGCCTATTACAATCGTGGGCTGATCTACCAGGATATGCGCCTTGACCATCTTGCCATTCAGGATTTCGATCGCGCCATAGCATTGAATCCCCGTTATCTTAAAGCCAGAGCTAGCAAAGGCATCACCTACCTCTGGCCAGTATTACGGGTCTTGATCATCCTATTACTGGGCTAAGCGCCATGTAACAACCACTCGGCCGGTCTATCCTAAAACATGTACCGAAAGCCATTTTATGTATTGCTCCTCTTTGTGTCATCGCTCGCCATGGCGGAGCGCGTGCGTGTACCCGGCGGTGAACTCAGCGTTGATTGGCGCTCGAATTTTACTAACGAGGAGAAAGCACGCTTGCGGGTTTGGTTAACCCATGCAGCAGAGTCCGCTAGTTTGCTGAATGGTCGCTTTCCTCGGCAAAAAACCAACATATTGATTCAACGTGCCAAGCGGGGAAATGGCCCCGTACCCTGGGCTCACACCATTCGACACACCGAACCAGAGGGTGTGTCTTTTCATGTGGATCCAAGCGCCAGTACTGCAGTGTTGATCAGTGATTGGACTGCAACCCACGAGTTCAGCCATCTATTTCTGCCTTACCCCGGCCAGACGGATATCTGGATTTCAGAGGGCTTTGCCAGCTACTACCAGAACATCCTGATGATGCGTAAAGGGACACTGAGCGAACAGCAGGGTTGGCAGAAGATCGCCGATGGCTTCGCTCGAGGCGAGGCGGACCCGAACCAGGGCGTATCGCTACAAACTGCCAGTAAAGAAATGCATAAAAGACGCGCATACAGGCGCGTCTACTGGTCCGGTGCGCTTTATTTTTTTGAAGCTGATCTAGCACTAAGGCAGCAAGGACAGTCACTGGATCAAGTCATTACCGAATTTGCGTTGTGCTGCAGGCACCAGGCAAAAGAATGGACTGGAACAGACATCGCTGTGGCGTTGGACCAGGCCGCAAAGCGCGAGCTCTTTTTGCCACTTTACGCTCACTATGAACAAACCACCCGCCTGCCTGACTATCGCGCCATGCTCAAACGCATCGGTATTACGATCGTGAACAAGCGCGTCATTCTGAATACCGACATTGAACTCACTCGACTCCGACAAGCTATCTCTTCCCGTCCCTGAAAGTCACGATGAGAAGTCTCCCAAAAAGGTGATCTATTGAGAACGCTGTGCTATCTTATTAACTCAAGGAATATTTATTCCAGTTCCAAAAGGATGAGGTATGTGGCTCCGAATACGTGCGGTCTTCACCTATTGTATTTTGAGTTTCTGCCAGAGTCTTTCTGCGGCGCCTGCTAGTCAACTCAGCGATACCGAAAACCTCAACGACCTGCTTCGAAACGATCTACTCCGAAAGGCTAGCGTCTATCAGGATCAAGGGTATCGCAGCCAGGCGGTTGCCCTCCTCCAACAAGCTGACCAACTAGCCCAGAAGCTAGGTACAGGCCAAAACGATACCGGTCTGCTGCTCGCCCAACTCTACTTCGAACTTGGCGAATACCCTCTCAGTAAGAATATGACGACGCGCATTCTTGACCAGGTGCCGCCAGATGGCGTCCGGGCTCAAGCGCTAAATATTCTCGCCACCGCACAGAGTACGCTCAACAATCCAAAAACAGCGACCAACACTTTCACCGAAGCCTACACCGCGAGTGTCAAATCTGGTGACCAAGCGATGACGATGACTATCCTCACCAATCACCTCCGCCACGAACTGGACCACAAAAACTCTCGCGGTGCGCTTGGCATTGGCCAGCAGCTATTACCCCTATCGACAACGCTGGGGAACCTTGCTGGGGTTATTGAGATTCAAATCTCAATCGGCGATCTACTCATCAGACTCTCCGACCAAACGGGAGAACACAACTATTACAAGCACGCCTTAATCGTTCTTCAACAAGCTGAGACAGCGGCAACAAACAGAGGTCAAGTGAGACTGCAGAGCTATGCAATCGGCCATCAGGGTCGGCTACTAATCAATCAGGGGAAGTTCACAGACGGTATTGAAAGGCTCAGTACCGCAAACTTTCTGGCGTCGACTATTAGCGCTTATGAAAGCGCCTACTTATGGCAATGGCACTTGGCCCGCGCTCATCGCCTGCAAGGTAAAACCAGCGACGCTATCACTGGATATCAAACCGCCATCACGACACTGGAACAAGTCAGAAAGGAACTCATCAATGGTTCCCCATTTACCTTCCCGCAGAAAATTCAGCCGCTATTCTCTGAGCTTTCTGACTTGCTACTGGCCGCTGCTAGCGAAACTCAAACACATGCCCGGCAGCAGACTTACTTAAAGCAAGTGCAGGCGGTGCTGGAGCAATCTAAATCTGCAGAGCTTCAAGACTATTTCCAAAACGATTGCGTCGTTCCAGATCAGGCAGTCGACTTGAACCGTGTCGACGTCGCCACTGCGGTTATATACCCAGTCATTCTTGCTGATCGATTAGAGATACTCGTCAATATAGGCGATCAGGTATATCAATTTGTGCAGCAGATCCGAGCGACAGAACTAGAACGCCTGGTCAACGACTTCCGCGACAACCTACAACGCGACCAGGGTGATGACGAGTACAAGGAGATTGGCGAGGAGCTTTATGAACTCGTTTTCGCCGAAGCAGAATCAGTGCTACAGGAAAAGAACATCGAAACCTTACTGGTCATACCAGATGGCATTCTACGAACCATTCCATTCGCCGCCATCTATGATGGCAATGAATTTATGATTCAGAAGTACGCGCTCGCTACAACACCCGGGATCAGCTTGACCTTACCCAAGCGACTCGACGTCAAGCAGGCAACACTCTTCGCTGCCGGCATTTCACACTCGGTCCAAGGGTTTTCGAGCTTACCTGGAGTCCCTGTTGAGCTTAATAAACTGCAGGACCGATATGGCGCGGAAATACTACATAACGAGGAGTTTCAACGAAGCAGTATCCAGGATCAGCTGGGCTCGGAAGATTATTCCATCGTCCACATTGCCACCCATGGCCACTTTGACAGCAACCCTCAGGAGTCCTATCTACTTACCTATGACGACAAGTTAACCTTGGACTTGTTAGAACAAAGTATCGGTAGTCGTCGGCAAAGCGATAACCCCCTGGAATTACTGGTGCTCAGTGCTTGCGAAACGGCAGTGGGCGACAACCGCGCCGCCCTCGGGCTTGCCGGTGTGGCACTTAAGGCAGGCGCCAGAAGCGCCATCGCAACACTCTGGCAGATCAGTGACGAGGCGACCGTCCTTATTATCGATAGCTTTTACGAACACACTTCAAACGAGCACCTCAGCAAAGCACAAGCGCTACGAATTGCTCAAACGGAACTCATAAAGTCAGAGCGCCACAGTCACCCCACAGATTGGGCACCATTCTTACTCATTGGTAACTGGTTATGAAACCGCTTGTGAATTTCGGGCTTTGCCTATTGCTGTCAGCCCCTGTTTTTGCCGACCATGATTATGTGGTGACAGGTAGTTTTGAATCCGAAGCCAGCGCCCAGGAACAGCTTGCAGAGGTAAGGGACTGGTTTACTAAATCAAGAGCTGCCCAATTAACAGCTAAGCAACTATCAACCAGTAAAGCTGCGGTCACTGAAACTAACGTTCAAGGCGAGAAACGATTTCGCGTCACTATAGGTCCCTTCGACAATGCCGCCAGCGCCGAGCAAACCCTGCGCAACGCCAAACAACAAGGGTTCAATGAAGCCTGGACTTATACCCGCAACTCATTTGAGCAGGCAAGTTCAACGACTCAGCCTATTAGTAAACCACTTAGCAAACCTATCAGCCAAAAAAGCCGCGTTGAAATCAGCCGCTTTGTTTATGACGCACCCGCACTCGAAGCTGAGATTGCATCGCTACTGTTAGCAGTGACAGGCAAAACGGTCGAAACTTCAGTACTCCTCGCAACAAAAGACAGTATCAATCAGCTATATGTGACGAACGGTTTCGTCAATACAGGCATGGTCATTCCTGACCAACAGATTCGTAATGGCGAACTAAAACTTGATTTCATCAGTGGTGAGGTTACTGACCTGCAGATTTCAAGCCGCTTACGACAGAAATATATTGAGAGCCGACTAGAGATAAGCGAACCCTTCAACCTGGTTCAGCTACAGCAATCCCTCAAGCTGCTTGAACAAGATCCATTGGTATCTAGAATTGACGCAAGAGTCGCACCCGGCGCTAACCCCGGAGAAGCAATGATCGCTCTCGATGTTGAAACCACACCCAGATTTAGCCTCGGACTCGAGATCGCTAACGATCGCTCACCGTCGATTGGCAGCAAAAATGCAACGCTGGCGTTTCGTGCCAGTAACTTAAGCGGCTGGGGCGAGACTTATAAAATTGGCTCTTCTGTCACAGAGGGGCTAGACGCGCAGGATGCAACCATTTACCTGCCACTGACATCAGGTGGCATCAGTCTGCAAATTCAATACGCACTCAGTGATTCGTCTGTTATCGAAGAGCCCTTCAATGACATTGATGTCGAAAGCGAATCTGAATCTCTCGGTGTGATGCTGAATTTTCCCATTCGGAAAACGCTTTCTAGTGAACTTTCTTTGCAGCTGACACTAGAAGCCAGACGCAATCAAACAAACTTACTCGGGCAACCTTTTTCTTTTTCCGAAGGTGCTATTAACGGCGAAAGCAGAGTCGCACCCATACGAATCGCGCTTTCTTATACAGAACAAAACATCAATGACTCTTTAGCTGCACGCTTTTCAATTTCGCGAGGCACCTCAAAATTTGACGCCACGAACAGCAGCGACCTACCTGATGGCCAGTTCACCAGCTATCTCGCCCAGGCTCAATATTCAAAACTATTGGCGGAAAGAGTCCACATCACTGCGAAGGTCCTCGCGCAGCATGCCGCCGACCCGCTTCTGTCTATCGAGAAATATGCCCTCGGCGGCATCAACACAGTCCGTGGCTACCGCCAAAACCAGGTCGTTCGGGACAATGCTTATCTCGCATCGGTGGAAGCGCACTATCGACCCGATCTACCTATCTGGGTTGATCTGATTGGGTTCGTAGATTGGGGGCGCGGAGAAAATCACGATGATTCTGCGACAAGCGGAAAGTTGGATCTCGCCAGCATTGGTGTAGGGATGGTCGTCAAGCATTGGCAAGGCCTCAGCCTCGAACTTTATCTCGCGCACGGGTTTGATGATTTCACGGCCTCGGAGCACGACTTACAAGATGATGGCGTCCATATTCGCCTGGGTTATCACCATGAATTCTAAATCGACTCTCATCGTCACAGCGGCATTGATCTGGCCGGGTATCGGTTACGCGGAGGTCACACTCGATGGCTCCCTGGGAACAATTTTTGTTAACCCCGGAGATTCCGTACCCGCTGGTAACGGCTTTACCTACGACATTAAGGCAGAGCTTGGTCAGCAGGCAGGCCCAAACCTGTTCCACAGTTTCGATAAGTTTAATATTGGTTTAGGCGAGCGGGCGAACTTCTCTGGTCCGGCCAATATCAGTAATGTTGTGAGTCGCGTGACGGGAGGCGAATCGTCAATCGCTGGCAAGATAACCTCAAGTATCAGTGGCGCCTCGCTTTGGCTCGTCAATCCAGCTGGATTCATATTGACCAATGGCGCGATTGTCGATGTTGACGGGACTTTCCACCTATCGACCTCAGACTTTCTCGCGTTTTCCGATGGTGCGCGCTATTTCAGTAACCTCTCCGCCACATCCACATTGAGTACCAGCACTATTACTTCATTCGGTTTCCTCGCAGATAGTCGAGGCACCATTAATATCGATAGCGGACGCGGCTTAACTGGAAATGAAGGGGCCGGCGAAGACGAGTCCGCCGGACACAACTTTAACGTCAATGCCGACTTCATCTCCATTCAGAATTCCGACCTGCACGCCCAGGAAATTGGCATTCGCATGGGCGACGCGACCTTTGGCGATATTAAGATAGGCTCTAGCCTGCTTGAAACCGTTAGCGGTGCGGTCTTTTTTCAGGGTGGTAATATCTATGCAGTCGATTCTCTCATCACAGCCTCTGGCCGAGATAGCGCAGTTGACGTTCGAGCCAACTCACTGACCCTGGAAGGCATCAACGGCACGAGTGCCATTCGATCAGGAGAGCTTGGCGCGAGCGGTGGCGACATCGACATCGTGGCGAACAATATTACGCTTTTGAATAATGCTGAACTCTCAACTTCATCCGGCGGTGGCCGCGATGGCGGCGATATCCGCCTCGACGCCACCACGATTCTCATCTCAGACAACAGTCAGCTCGCATTGTTCGCAGGCACCGGCAGTCAAGCCGGCGACATCATCATCGACACCACCGACATTCTGATCAAGAAGAGCAGCAGCCTCAATTCCTCTAGCAAGTTTCAAGGCGCGACCGCGGGTTCAATACAGATCAAAGCCTCGGGCCGATTCGGCATTGAGTCTGGTAGCTCGCTGCTCGCAGAATCAGACAACGACGGCATAGGCGGCAGTGTCAGCGTCACCGCGGCGAACATTGTGATTACCGAGCAGGCCACCATTGATGTCCAGTCGTTCGGTTCTGGTGATGCTGATCTGGTTGACCTGAAGGCGCTAACTGGCATAACTATTAGTGCCGGTGCAACGATCAACGCCTCCAGCAGAGGTGCTGGGAACGGCGGTACCGTTCAACTGAGGGCGCCTGACATCAGCTTGAATGACGTCGATATACTCGGCGGGGCGAATGGCCTCGGCAATGGCGGCGACATTTTGTTTGATGCCACCACGGTTTCAATCAGCAACGGATCGTATATCAACGTTTCTTCCCTCACTAGACTAAATGATGGTGGTGATGCCGGCGTTGTCAGCATTAACGCCGAAACGGTCAGTATTGCCGATACTGAGTTTCTTCTGGCGACTCGCGGTGGCGGTGTGGGCGGCGTGCTAAGGGTTGTCGCAACCGATATTGACCTAAGCCGAACCTTAATCGCCGCAGAAGCAGACGGTCGTGGCGCGGGTGGAGAAATCATCATGCGGGGCGCAACCATCGACTGGCGTGATGTAGCGGTCAATGCGAGCGCTACGGGAGCAGGTGTCGGCGGTGAAATTCTATTGCAAGGCGGCACCACCACACTGACGAATCCCGACATTAATATTTCAGCAAAAGGGACAGGCGCCGCTGGAGACCTAATCGCAACAGGCGAAAGTTTTGTCGCAACGGGGACCGGCGGAATTTTTGGCGACTCCCAGGGCAGCGGAATGGGCGCGGATATTCAACTGCTCACAACCCAAACGCGCCTCTCGGACATTACGATTACCACCAGCAGTCTAGGCGATGGGCAGGCCGGAGAGATTCAGATTTACTCAGCCAGCTCCGTCACGATCAATGGCGCGAAACTAGATTCACAAACACGTGTCGCCGGGATCGGCGGCGACATTGATATTCGAACCGCTGATCTGCAGGTACTTGGCTCGGGATCGGTCAATGTTGCAGCATTCGGTAGTGGTAATGCGGGTCACATCGAAATCACTGCCGAAAATGTCGCCATCAGCGGCGATGGCGCACTCGTACTGACAGCATCCGGCTCTGGCAAAGGCGGAAAACTGTCCCTGAATGCCGCCAACGTTACATTATCAGAGAACGCAGAGATCACCGGCAGCGTGTCCGGGGACGCTTTCGGTGATCTATTACAATTCAACACGACATCATTCGTCCTGCAAGACTCCGCTGAGATCGCGTCTAACACGACGGGTTCAGGTGCAGGTGGCACGATCGACATCAACACCACGGCTTTTCATATTCAGGACCGGGCCGGTATCACAGCAGAAACGCTATCACCCGGCAACGGCGATGCCGGCTTGATTAAAATCGATGCGTCGAATTTTGTCATGGCAGGCGGCGTAATTATTACCAATACGAAGAGCGCTGGTGTGGGCGGCATTGTTGACGTTCTGGCGGATACTATTCGTATCGAAAATGGCGGCGCCATCAAAAGTGATTCTCTAAGCGGTGGCGATGGCGGCGACATCATTTTGACCGCTCGCAATTCCTTTAGCTTGAGCGATGCCAGTATTGAAGCGGTTACGCGAGATAGCGGTATCGGCGGCCTGATCCAGATACAAGCGCCGGAAATAGACCTTGGACAGGATAGCGTGATCAACATCTCTGCACTGAGCGGCACCGGCGATGCCGGGGAACTGACCATCACAGGTACTCGCCTAACACTCGCCAACAACACCATCGCAACCGGCACCTTTACTGACGGCAATGCCGGTACTGTCATCCTGACGGCAGACAGGATTACCGCGGTCAACGCCGATATTAAGGGCGAAACTTTTGGCAATGGCGAAGGTGCGGACATTGAGCTAATGGCAGCCGATATTGCGTTAACCGGGACTGTCATCAACAGCTCAACCGAGGGTGCAGGTGAAGGCGGCATTATTCGATTTAGTGGCGATACCATTGTTATCGAGAATCGCAGCGCCGTCGAAAGTGATTCGTTGGGCAGTGGCGCTGGCGGCGCCATCATTTTCAATGCCAATGATTCGTTTAGCCTGAGCAACGCCCGCATTGAGGCTGAAACGAAAGGTAGCGGTCTCGGCGGTCTAGTAGAGATCACGGGACCAGATATCACCCTCGGCCAGGAGGGTGTGATCAACATCACTGCATTGAGCGGCACCGGTGATGCCGGAGAACTGAACATCACCGGTACTCGCCTGACGCTCGTCAATAGCACGATCGCAACCGGAACCTTTACTGATGGCAATGCCGGCATTGTCACTCTGACGGCAGACACCATTACCTCAATCGGCGCGGATATTAAGGGCGAAACTTTTAGCAATGGCGAAGGTGCTGACATTGAACTAAGGGCAGCTGATATCGCTTTAACAGGGACGATAATCAATAGCTCAACGGAAGGTGCCGGTAAGGGGGGCATTATCAGAATGATTAGCGATACCATTCTGATCGAAGATCGCAGCGCCATCGAAAGTGATTCGGTAGGCGATGGGGATGGCGGGCAAATTATTTTGACCGCACGCAATTCCTTTAGCTTAAGCGACGCGCTCATTGAGGCTGAAGCGAAAGGCAGCGGTGCCGGCGGCCTAATAGAGATTCAAGCGCCCGACATAACCCTTGGCCAGGATGGCGAGATCAACATCTCTGCAGTGAGCGGCACCGGTAATGCGGGGGAACTGATCATCACAGGTCAACGCCTGACGCTCGACAACAGTGTGATCGCAACTGAAACCTTGACCGATGGCGATGCCGGACAAGTTATCCTGACGGCAGATACGATTACCGCAGCGAATGCCTTAATTCAGGGTGAAACTTTTGGCAATGGCGAAGGTGCCGACATTGAGCTAGTAGCATCAAACATCGCGTTAACGGGGACAACGGTCAACAGTTCAACGGAAGGCCCCGGTGAAGGCGGTATTATTCGCTTGAGTGGTGATACCGTCTTAATAGACGGATCTACCATCATTGCTGAAACCGGGGGCACTGGTCGAGGCGGCAGTATTTTCATCGCCGCGGACCAGTTGGACATCCTCAATCAAGGTAACCTAAACGGTCGATCAAGCGGTGGCAGCGGTGATGCTGGCAGTATATCGATCGCCACAAGCGACCTAAACATTAACGATGGCTTAATCACCTTGGTCACCAATACGTCGGGAACCGGTGGCAACCTCGTGATTGCGACTGAAACACTTCAGCTAGACCAGTCGACGTTAAGTGCATCTGCCAACGGCAATGGTAACGCGGGTCGAATTGAGATCACAGCGACCACAGGCACACTTCAGAACAGCACCACCATCAGTTCAGATACCACCGGCAATGGCGTCGGGGGCGACATTCTCATTACCGCAAACACGCTAGATATTTTTTCCGCGGCAACCATTTCCTCTTCCGCTACCGGCCTTAGTAACGCGGGTGATGTCACCCTGCTCGTACCGGACACCCTCCAGATTGTCGGCGGTGCGATTCAGACAACTTCAGCGCTGAGTGGCGGCGGCAGCATCGTTATTCAGACAAAAAATCGAATCCGGATTGATCAAAGCACGGTTTCCGCTTCAGCCAACGGCGTGACAGACGATAGCAGCGGCGGCAACATCAGCATCGACCCAGAGCTGTTTACCCTTCGCCAGAGCCAGATTGTCGCTCAGGCCAATGCAGGCACCGGCGGCAATATTGACCTGGTGGCGAATAACTTTGTGGCCGACACAGAAACTCTGATTTCCGCTTCATCTCAGCGCGGCATCGACGGCACAGTAGCAATCGAATCACCAAACCAGGCAGTGAACCCTATCAGTGCCGACCTCAATACGGGTTTCCAAACGCTACCGGAGTTCATTTCAAATAACTGCACGTCATCAGGCTTGCAGGATCGAAGCTATTTGATCGTCGACAACATGAACCCCGTTCGACGTGACCCGGCAGACTATCTCCCAGCACCGTTGCAAGTTCCATCCCAGGATGCGTCGGCCATCACTTATACAGACATTGTGGCAGGCTCAGTTAAGCTTGCCGCTTCTCCAGGTTGTTAACTAAATGCTTCGCCGGCCTCGGCCTTCAAGGTTCGCAGATGATTAACAAAGCGCATGAGGACCTCATATTGTTGATGCCCCACCACATAGAGCTCGTCACAGACAAAGGTTGGCACTCCGCTTAGGCCCATGCCCTGAGCCCGCTGCCAGTGCTGGTCGATCTCTGGGCTAAACACCCGGTTGGTTAAGACTTCTTCTGCTCTGGCAACATCGAGCCCGGCCTTTTCTGTTAACGCCAAAAGGATCTCCATGTCACCGATATTCTGGTTGTCCACAAAGTAAGATCGGTACAGCGCATCGTGAAGCTTCTCACCGTCTTGCTGGGTATCTGCCCAGGCACCCAACTCCTGAGCTAACCGACTGTTGTAGGTCATATCACGCTTTGAGTAGGGCAAATCAAGGTCATCGGCAATCGACTTGATCTGTTGATAAAAGCCTTCGATGGCAGCCTCACGGCCACGGAATAAATCCATCAGGGATTGACCTTCCGCTGGGGTTTCAGGGTGCAGGGGAAAGTATGACCACGACACGGTGACATTCTCTTCTTGGCGAAGCCGATCAATACTCACGGTACTGAGATAACACCAGGGTCAAACGAAGTCGGTGAAGACCTCGATATGAATAGGAGGCACGGGTGGTGGAGGTAAAGGGGCTACGGTACTCATGAGCTCTCCTAACGGGCGGGTGGCATTGGGACTAGTACGGATGTCTGGGCAACATACTGTTGATATTTCTTGTCGCTTCCCCAGCGTTTTCTCGCACTGGCTTCCAACATTCGCACACCCGATATTTGTGTCAGTAATACAATCACAAAGATGGGCGATATCATTGTAACCCATTGCCAGCCACTCAGGACCGGGACAGCAATCAAGGCAATACCGAGCCACAGTACAATCTCGCCGAAGTAGTTAGGATGACGGGACCAGGACCAAAGTCCACTGGTGATAAATCCCTCTTTGTTTTCACTACGAAACTTCGACTTCTGGCGATCAGCAACCACTTCAAGCGCAAAACCAATCAGCCAAACAATTGCGCCTGCGATGGCCCAACCCCCGACTGGCACCGGTTCAGACGTCAGAACTGCGAGGCCTGCCGCCAGCGTCACAATCACCCATAAGCCTTGTAACGTCCAGGTCATAAAAAACTGCATGGGCACTTGCATCATTTTCGTGAAGCGACGATCAGCCCCTGCTTGTTTGACACGGAGAAACAGAAAAGACCCAAGCCGCACCGCCCAGATCAAACAGAGCGAGGCGACTAGCAGACTGCGGAGGTCGAAGTTGCCCGCAGCGACCAGGGCGAATATCGTCACCGAAATATAGGTCAGGGAACCCGTCAGATCATAGTAATGTTCCGTACGAGCCAACTGCGAGGGTACGTAAACGACCCACTGGACAGCGAGCGCCAATACAGCACACAGGGCAAACAGCGGCATGCCACCAATCTGCACGCCGCCCTGACTGCCGGCAAACGCTATAAAGGCCGAGATCAAGACCGCGACAACAACACCAAAAAAAGACTGAATAACAATACGTTTCAAACAAAAACCCCTTTATTTTTTGAGGGTATTACGCTCTATGTTGGCGTCTAGATCAAGCTGCATTGCCGCGAATAGCGTACAATCGGTAAATCAGTCGGCGGAACACCTCAGATGTATGTAGCAGAACCACAAACCCTTATTGAAAAGCTCAAATCTCAGGGTGTTCTCAGGATCTTGCTGCAGTCTGCCGCGGTCTTTCTTATTCTAGCCTTACCTTTTTCAGAGCCCAAGTGGCATCCGCAGGGATGGGATCTTGTGCCGGGTGCCGTCATACCCGCGCTTTCACCCATTATATTTATACTGCTGATGCTCGATGTTATGATGTGTGCCATCTGGAAGTCCGACAGTGAGGATCAAACCGAGATAGCTAGTCTCGGCTTTGCTATCAAAACTCACATCACCGTCGGCGCGGTGTTGATACTGCTTTGGATAGAATCTTTTAGCGGTATCCTTTTCGGTTAGCCTTTTTGGCTAATAGGTCGCCTTTACCCAAACACTTCTGAAAAGCTGTCCTCGTTAAACCCAACCAATAGCGTCTTACCGGTACGAATGGTAGGCGCGCGAAGGTTGCCTGTCGGGCCCAACAACGCGGCAACGCAGTCGTCTTCGGGGTCTTGCTTAGGATTGAACTCGACGACTTTCTTGCCCTTCATCGCCACCAAACGACTAATACCAGACAACAACATCATGGCATCGTCCGCTTGTAACTTGCGACTCGCCGGGACAGTTTCGACAATTTCTATTTCACTGGCTTCCAAAAACTTGGATGCTCGAGTACAGCTGGTTCAGCCCTTACGAAAGTAATACCACTCTGCTTTTCTCACTTGATACCTCAGATGCATTCATTATGTTTGAAGTATAGCGAACTCTGCCGTGTTTTAACGCCAGTTTTCATTCCAGTTTTGAGGTCGCTTCCCAATCAAGTTGAGAGTCATTTTTAGGTATAGAAGAATAAAAAAAAAGCGACCACTTGGCCGCCTTTTCAATTTAACGCCCCCTTAGTTCAAGAAGGTATAGCTCACTTCCAAGCCAAATACGCGAGGCTCAGTTACCTGAGCAGTACGCCGGTAGCCATCGGAGGCCCCGTGGCGCAGAATCTCACGAATGCCGATCTCGTCCGTGACATTATTCACAAAACCACTGACCACCCAGCTTTCAGATGGGCTCGTCCAGGTGCCACGAACATCAATGCGATCATACTCCGGTGCCGTATCCAGGGCGGAGGCGAACGCACCAAACTGCACTTCATCAATATAGCTGTAGTTCGCTAAGAAGTTCAAACGACCATTGGTTGCCAATGGCAGTTCGTAGTTTGAGAACAGACTGAACTTAAACTCCGGAACCTGTGGCAGCTGGTTGCCCTTCAAATTTCGCGCGCGCTCACCCTGAGTTGCTAAAGTGTAAATCGCTTCAGGGACTGTTGGATCAGCACCGTCAACCACGAAGAAATTCTCAGTATACTCACTATCGGAGAGAGACAGATTACCGCCGAGCGTCAGATTATCCGATGCCAGCCAAAGTGCTTCGGCTTCGAAACCCCTGACTTCTGCTCCAGGGGCTGCCTGAATCGACGTTGTGCTGTCTACAAGGTCACAAGCACTCTGAACACTTTGCGCAGTTTCATTTAGCGGGCAAGCCTCCTCAGTCGATGTATGAATGCTTTCATAGTCATAAAAATAAACAGAGGCGTTAACCTGAAGCGTAGAGTCCAGGTACTGGCCTTTCAGTCCTAGCTCATAGGAGGTTAGCTGCTCCGGTTCATACTGCGCCGTTAAAGAAAATAAGCCCAGGTTAAAACCACCGGAACGATAACCTGTTGTGACATTGCCGTAGACCAGCACATCGTCGGTTAGATTGTAATCCAAGTTGACTCGGTAAGTGACGTCATCATCGACACGGGATACCTGACGATGCCCACTGAACACCAAGGGTGTGCCTGCCAACCAGGGTTCAGCGGTACCGGTAAGCCCAAGAAAATTGGGGTTTGGAGTCACGCCATCGGCGAGCAGAGGACCGCCTACCGCGCCGCGATTGATGTTCGCGATAAGCAGGCTATTGCCACCCGGCACCAGGGCATCAACAATACCCAGAGGAGTGATTGACTCAGCATATTGAGAAAACAATTCCTCACCCGTAATGTCATCTTCTGCATAACGAAGACCAAAGGTCAGCGTCATTTTTTCATTGATATCCCAAACACCTTGCGTATAAATCGCAATCGCTTCTCGTTCGGTCTTGTTGGTACTGACAACGGTAGAGCCAAGTCCTATAGGACCGCTGGGCGTATCACCTAAGAAATCAGGTTCGCCGCCATAAAAACTCGTCGCAACGGTAAACTCACCTTCAACAATACCGGCTGCCGCGGCCAAATCTCTAGCAGATTCAAAGTTAACTGCCTCTGCACCTGCGAGGAATGTCAGGGGCACCGGAGGAACGCCATCTGGAAACACGCCTGGGATCGGAGGAATGCCTGCTCCGCCAGTCGCGGCAGCGATGAACGTATCCAACGGGAATGTTGGATCTGAATACTTAGTGTCGGTGCTATAGAAGTCATAGCGCTGATCAATTGTCGAATCATAGAAGAACACGCCAGACGTGAAAGACAGGTTCTCATTAACATCCCAGAACAACTGGAATTCGTGAGACACATATTCTGCTTCGTGGTTAACATAGAATTGCTGGTCCAACGTTGGACTATAAGTGTTGTCGTCATCCGTGATTCGTTCGTAGAACAATGTGTTATAGCCAAAAATATACTTGAACTGCAGCTCGTCATTAATGTCCCAGGCAAACTCCGCTTGAGTACCTTGCTGCTCGAACAACTCTACATTTTGACCATTTGTGTAAGCACATAAATCATCACCGTCGATCTCGTCTCGATCCGTGAAGACACAGCTAGCAGGGTCGATAGCAGAGCCTCGGAAGGCATTTTGTCTTGACTCACCAAGATCTACACCATCGCGAACATATTGCGCCTGAATAGGGGCGCCGGTTGTTGGATTGGTGAAATTTAGAATCGACTGCGACTGATCAACAAACAATGTATTGGTTGGGTCTGTAACGGTAGGATCTACGTTTCGAAGACCGTGGCTGAAACGCGTATTGTTCCTCAATTGGTCGCCGTAAATGTTCTCTCCATTTAGAACAACAAGACCACCACCTTGAGCACCACCCATCACGCGGTCAACATCGGCCTTATTCTGGCGGATATTGAATGTCATGTTGTCATTGATGATCCACTCGATGCTCAGTGCGATGTTCGTTTCATCGCCACTGTCAAGGTCATCTCCAATAGGGCCCATTTCTTCTACCCAGCCATCATGCTCACGAGACGAGCCAACAAGACGGGCATTTATGACATCCTCAACGAGCGGCGCATTAACCATAAAGTAGGCGTCTTGTGTGCCGTAGTCGCCGACAATACCCTTGACAGCGAATTCGAATTCACTGGAAGGCTGTTTATAGAGGAAGTTCATCGCGCCACCAACCGCATTACGGCCATACAAGGTGCCCTGGGGTCCCCGTAGAATTTCAATACGCTCGATATCCCAGAAAGAGCCGATGGTGGCGGTGTAAAGGTCTTCCGAATAGACGCCATTCATGTAGGTGGCGATACCTGGGTCCCCACCCAGGTTACGGAAGTTTCGACCCACACCGCGGACCGCTGCATCATAGGGTTGAATTGTCGTTGAAGGCGACAGGTTCTGGAGATCCGACTGATTGCGGATACCAAAATCATCCAGCATTTCTGATGTAAATGCGGTGATTGAAATCGAGGTGTCTTGTACTGACGATTCTTTACGTTCCGCCGTGACAACTACCTCTTCAATACGCCGGGACTCGGCAGCTTGCAGAGTGCTGGGTATTGCAAACGACGCTGCAGTTAGCAATGCCGTACCCAGCCGAATAAATCGGATTTCCATAATTTTTCCCCAAATCAATTTTTGTAAATTTTCTTTTGTTATATTCGAACCTGTAAATCGCCTAAAAAACAACCGTCCGGCGTCGATGCTACAGTAGTCCTAGAGTAGTCCTAGCTGAGATAGATGTAAATAAGAGGCGCGTCAGAGAAATTATGGATAAAGCACCCACCGGAATTATTTTAATAACACATAGCTATTAAAACTAACCATTCCACAAAATCGCGCCACTTCACGGTCACAAACGTTACCATCGGTAACGTTTCTTCACTAAAAGGTAAACACAGTGCAACACAAATATTTTTGTTCGATCGCGCTTCTCGCACTGTTTTTCTCGGAGTTTCATGTTGCAGCACAAGGTGAGACCCTAAGACGCATTGAGGGTAATCGAACAGTCGAAGCGATTCCCAGCATAAGCGCCAAAGACCTTGCGCGAGCAGCACAGTACTCAAACATTCGTTCCGCGAGTAACTCATCCTGGCATCCTGATGGTAGCTCAATACTAATGGGTACGCGCTTCGCAACAACGCGACAGCTGCATATTGTCAGCGAACCGCTAGGCTCGCGCAAGCAAATCACGTTTTTTGACGAGCCCGTTGGGTCCGCAACATTCTCACCCAACAGCAACCAAATTCTTTACGGTCGAGACACAGGTGGTAACGAGAATTTTCAGGCATTTCTGCTCGATATGGAGAACGGCGCAACTCGTCAGCTAACAACTGATGGTAGTCGCAACAGCAGCCTCCTTTGGTCACCTGACGGTAAACAGTTTGCCTATATGAGCAATCGCGAAGATGCGACTCGATTCGACATTTGGACCAGCCCGATCGACAAGCCTGACCAGGCAACCAAACTTGTTACCGGTACAGGCTTTTACTGGGTGCCCGTTGACTGGTCGCCGGATCAAAGCCAGCTTTTGGTCAAACAGGTTGTATCCGCTGTGGATTCACGGCCCTTCGTCGTCGATATCAAAACCGGTGCAATGCAAAGAATCGGACATCCGGATAAGACAGTTTCTTATGGTGGTTTCAGTGATGGCTTTTTCGCAAAAGATGGCAAAGGTGTCTATCTGCCATCAGATGAAGAGTCAGAGTTTACTCACTTGCGCTATATAGACCTGGCCTCAGGAGAAGCTCAGAACCTGAGCGAGAATATTCCCTGGAATGTCTCAGGCCTGGCGATTTCACCGGACGGTAAGACCGTTGTATTCACGGCCAACGAAGATGGTATCTCTCGAGTTTATTTGCTCAATACCCGCAGCAAGCAGTATCGAGCTCTATTGGACATTCCCATTGGCCTGGTATACAACCTTGAATTCTCACCGGATTCCCGGCGGCTTGCTTACACGCTCAACAGCGCAACTTCTGCCGCGGATGTTTACACGATGGAACTGCGTTCACGCAAAATAACCCGTTGGACTGAGAGTGAAATCGGCGGGCTTAACCCAGACAATTTTGTGTCAGCGGAACTCATTCATTACCCCACCTTCGATAACATTGCTGACGCACCGCGAGAAATTCCCGCCTTCGTTTATCGGCCTAAAGAAAAGCGTGAGAAATACCCCGTGATGATTTCGATACACGGCGGCCCGGAAGGTCAGGTACGCCCCTATTTTTCATCCACCGTGCAATACCTGGCCGGTGAAGCCGGCGCCATTGTCATCACCCCCAACGTCAGAGGTTCCAGCGGCTATGGCAAGACCTATCTTGGTCTAGACAATGGCATGAAACGCGAAGACTCTGTACGAGACATCGGTGCACTACTGGAATGGATAAAGACTCAGGATGATATGGACGCGACCCGGGTTGGGGTTATTGGCGGCTCGTACGGTGGCTATATGGTGCTTGCCAGCATGGCGCATTACAACGATCAACTGGCGCTCGGAGTCAACTCATTTGGGGTCAGCAACTTTGTCACATTCCTCGAGAACACCAGTGACTATCGCCGCGACCATCGGCGTCAGGAATACGGTGATGAACGCATACCCGAAATACGCGACTATCTGAACACTACAGCACCCATGAACAATACCGACAAGATTCAGAAACCGTTGTTTGTCCTACAGGGGGCAAATGACCCAAGAGTCCCGGCCTCGGAGTCAGAGCAGATCGTCAGCAAGGTCCGTTCGAACGGCACTGACGTCTGGTACGTACTATTTAGAGACGAAGGCCACGGCTTCCGGAAAAAGCCTAACCAGGACTACCGAAACGCGGCCCTCGGGTTGTTTTTAGAGAAGCACTTATGAAAGGCTCGGTATAGGCCCTAGCGGCCGTTGAAGGTTGGCTCTCGCTTCTCGACAAACGCCTTCGTTGCATTGCGGTGGTCTTCGGTCTGACCGCAGTGCACATGGTGCGTCGCTTCCAGATCTAAACAATCATCTACATCACCGCCGAGCGCTCGATTAAGGTTCTCTTTCATATACCGGTATGCGACGGTCGGACCCCTGGCCAAACGCATCGCGATCTCCATCGTCCGTGCTTGCAGCTCGTCAGGTTCGCAAACCCAGTTCGTCAGCCCTAACCGAAGCGCCTCGTCTGCACTGACGCGTTCAGATAAATAGTAGAGTTCTCGTACCTTCGCCGAGCCCACTAGCTGACTCATAAAATAGGTACCGCCGTAGTCGCCAGAAAACCCAACTTTTGCAAAGGCTGTGGTCATGATGGCCGTACTTGCCATAATCCTCAGGTCACAAGCCAGGGCCAGAGACAAGCCTGCACCTGCCGCCGCGCCAGGTAATGCCGCGATGGTTGGCTTGGGCATTTTGAATAGCTTTCCCGCCGTACCCCGTTGATGCACACGTTGTTCATGGATCGCTTGATCAATCGTCCGGGCGCCAACTGTGCCGTCTCCTGAGGCGGCCATGCCTTTAACATCACCGCCAGCACAAAAACCTTTGCCAGCCCCCGTCAACACGATGCAGCGTACCGCTGGATCTAACTCACACTGTGCAAGCATTGTTTGCAGCGCTTCATTCATCTCTCCAGACATCGCATTTCGCGCATCGGGCCGATTGAGCGTTATTAACGCAACGCCATCCTGTAGTTCTGCTAGTAAATCCTTTGTGCCTGTTTCCATTTTCTATCCCAATCAGTAGCGTTCATAAGCGCTGCAATATAACAGCTCTGCTTAGCAACTCCATTTAGCAACTCTAGGCAAGACCATAATCGACCGTCAGCCATTTTTCGGGTTGCATTCTGACTAGTATGTTACCCGCGGCTCCGAAGGCATCCGCATAGGCATTACCGTGCTTTTCACCGAGATACCGAATCGCCATCGGGCGCATATCCCGCTCCGTGTCAACCGCCTCTCGAGCCACGATAGGACCTTCCACCGATACGTATTGATAAGGGGCTGTCTCAGTTTGAGCCACCATAGAAATGCGCTCACCCAATTGCATCAGCTTACCTTTTCGACTCTCTACGCCGGTGGTGAACCAGACAACGCCATCCTCATAGGCGTACCAGATGGGTGCCGAGAGTGGCCCCGCATCCTTTCGGTTCATGCTAACGACACCCACATGTAGATCTGCTAGAAATCGTTCTCGATCGGCTTTGTTCATGGCTAGTGACATGCTGGCTCCCCTTATTATTCTTAGAAATTTGTTTGGTCGACATGATAACCAAATCTTCGTTACATTATAGTGACCTCACCTAAGGATCCAAACCTCATGCCGGGACCACTTCAAGGCGTCAAGGTGCTCGACTTATCAGCCGTTGTGGCCGGGCCATTAGCGGGAGCGCTGCTGGCTGACCAGGGTGCCGATGTCATTAAGGTGGAGCGTCTCGGCGCTGGTGATATTCAACGCCATGTGGGCAGCTCCCGTAACGGCTTCTCGGGTTTCTATCATATGCTCAACCGCGGCAAAAAATCTATCGCATTAGATTATTCAAAACCCGAGGCAATCGAAATCGTGTCCCAGCTTGCGGCGAAAACCGATGTTGTGATTCAAAACTTTCGGCCCGGCGTCGTGGACCGGTTGGGGATTGGATACGAGCAGCTTAAGCAAAAAAATCCAGGCATTATCTATTTATCGATTTCAGGTTTTGGTCCCGATGGGCCCGAGGCAAGCAAACGTGCCTACGACCCGATTATTCAAACCTATTCAGGCATCGCCCATGTACAAGGGCTGAAGCGCGGCGAAGGGCCCGAACAAGTCAATCAACTGATCATGGACAAACTCACCGCACATCATGGCTGCCAGGCAATTACGGCTGCTCTGTATTATCGGACCCAATCCGGCAAAGGCCAGCACATCAGTCTGGCTATGCTGGATACTGCCGTATCATTCCTATGGCCCGATGCAGGATCAGACAATATTTTGCAGGGCGACGACATTGATCACCGTCCAGCAATCGGTGGTTCCGGACAACTCATGCAATATAAAGATGGCTGGGGCGCCATAATGATTTTGTCAGATACTGAATTCGAAGGATTGTGTAGCGCTTTCCAGCTACCCGAACTCGCCGCCGACGATCGTTTTAACAGTATTACCGATCGGATGAATCATCGAGCAGAATATCAGGCAACAATGGCCGGCATGGTCAGCGACGCCGCGTTTAAGCTCACCCTTGAAGAAGCGGAATTGCGCCTTTCAGAGTGCGGCGTGCCATTCGCCAGATTACGCCTGCTTGCTGATTTACCGGCAGATCCCCAGGCGATCCATAACGAGCTATTTCAAACGATCACCCATCCGACGGCGGGCAAGCTGCGGGAAACACGACCGGCGCCACGATTCTCCGAATCTCCAGCAGCGCCCGCAGGATTCGCCCCCACCGTTGGTGAACATAGCTTAGAAGTATTGGCGACCATCGGCCTTGATGCCGACATTGCTAAGTTGATCGAGAACGGCGTGGTTGGCGTAGCATAGGCGTACTTTTGGAATAGTACTTATCTGCAGGTGTTCTAATGACCGGGTGCGCCGTATCATGCGCCCGCACACTGTATCAACACACTATCAATACATTACTAATACGCTATTAATACGCTATTAATACGCTATTAATACGCGACTAATCCAATAGAAGGGAAATCTAGATGATCGGATACGTCACCATTGGTACCAATGACATCGAGAAAGCCAAGGCTTTCTATAGCTCAGTACTTGAGTCTATGGGCGCCAAAGTTTTGTTTGATGGCGGTCGCATCGCCTTTATCGGTAAGAGTATGGCAGAGCCCTGCATCGCCGTATGTACGCCCTACGACGAGGCTTCTCCACAGCACCCTGGCAACGGCAACATGATCGGGATCAACGCCGGCTCACGGGAAAACGTCGACGCGCTTTATAATAAAGCAATCGAACTCGGCGCCACCGATGACGGTCCCGCTGGCGAGCGCGCGCCAACTTTTTACGGTGGTTATATAAAAGATGCCGACGGCAACAAGGTGTGTTTTTACAAAATGGGCTAGATGGACTGCATCAACTACATTAACTAGTACTCAGGGCTGGATCAAAAAACCGATTCAGCCCATCTTGTTCCGACTTACTTTTTCTTAGCGCTATGAACTTTACAGCAGCAAATCATACTCAAAAGGTTCTCATTAGTGACATTCAGCTACCTTCAATTAAAAAGCTTCTGGTGATATCCTATTAACTTGACCTTTATCTCGCCTCAGAAGTCATCGATCACAAAAATCATCTGGTCTATCGAGTGCCTGGAGAGATACTAGAAGAGTTCAGTCAGCTTGGCCAAAAAAGTACTTCAAGGGTCTGAATATTCAGCGCACTTACCTGATACACAATCACGCCTATGATGAAATGATCGTCAACCCACCCAGTGCCAATAGGCTACTAGAACTCAAAATTGCTAATCCGGTCGATGATTTGTCCTGATTCGACCGACACCCCGCGTCGGCTGTGTTAGCCTTTATTCATGCACATTGCTGAAGTTGAAGCGTTCGGCGCGAGCAATCCGCTGCCTGGTTTTGGCGGGCGGTAGCATTTCGCAGCCGGTAACAAATGGAGTTTACGATTGATTGATCACAACGAAACAGTTATCGAAGCGGCACTGTTCCCTATTCCAAACCTGGTCGCATTTCCCGGTACGGTTATACCGCTGCACGTTTTCGAACCCCGTTATCGACAGCTGATTAAAGACTGCCTCGAGGACGAACGAATGATTGGCGTTTGCCACACTCGCAAAACCATTCGCGACGCCCCCAAAAACCAAACGGCGTCCGAGATGTTGAGTTCAAATCAAGCGACCTACCAGCCCCAAGAAGTATTCTCTGCCGGCCCGTGCAAACTCATCGACACAACCCCGGATGGTCGGCTATTGGCAGAAATTCAGGTTGAACAGAGGCTCGTCATTAAGGCAGAAAAACAAACCCTGCCCTACCGCATTGTCACCTGCGAGTTGATGACAGACGAACCCGACTTAAAGCCTGATGACAGTGGCCGCTTAAAAGAAGAAATTGCCGCAGTCCTACACCCCATGATCGCCAAGCAGGATCGAGGGATCGCAGACGCTATCCTAAACCCTGACTGGGACCCGACGGATTTCAGTTTCAGAGTATTCCAGTATTTGCGCCTTGACCCGGACCTAATGCAGCAAGTATTAGAAACTCGCTCGACCTTCGAACGTTTAAGCATCATCTGGGAAATTGTCGACCAGGGCGGGCGTTCATAAAATTGATCCGCCCTTATCGACAAAAAGATCAATGCAGCCGCTATCGCCGAAAGCCGCAATAAATCCATGCTAGGCTCGCGCGCCTGTTACATGTTCAAGTGGCCATAAGTACAAGTCGTCTTAAGCATAAGTACAAAAAACAATAATAAAGGGAATCATCAGTGCCAAATATTGATCAGGCTGCAAAGCATGAAGCCGAGTTAGCGGCTTCGCAGAAAGCCTATGAAAAGAAGTCCTACCGCTATTACGCCCTCGCAGTTCTGACACTGGTTTACATTTTCAATTTTGTCGATCGACAGGTGATTGTCATTCTGTCGGAGTACATCATCGAAGATCTAGATCTTTCGTTGACTCAATACGGCATGCTATCGGGCATTGCCTTCGCCGCCATCTACTGCGTTTTTGGTATCCCGATTGCCAGAATTGCTGACCGCGGCAACCGCCGCAACGTCATCGCGGTATCACTGACAATTTGGAGCTTGTTCACGGCCTTGTGCGGCTCTGTGCAATCTTTCTGGCAGTTGTTCGCGGCAAGATTTGGCGTCGGTATTGGTGAAGCAGGAGGCAGCCCACCAGCACACTCCATGGTATCGGATATTTTTCCGGCCAGTGAACGAGGCACGGCCCTTTCGATCTACTCGCTGGGCGTTTATGGCGGGATTCTCATTGGCTATGTGGGTGGTGCTTATCTCGTGCAATGGTTCGATTGGCGTATCGCGTTTATTGTCGTCGGACTGCCCGGCATCCTACTTGCCGTTTTGCTGAGACTTACGGTCAAAGAACCACCGCGGGGCTTTTCTGTAGTAAGGGCTGCTGACAGCTCAGCGCCTAAGGAAGAGACCCAAGAAACCACCTTTATGGAAGTGTTGGCCCTACTCTGGTCACGCAAAGCATTTCGTCACCTCGCCATTGCTTGCGCACTACACGCCTTCGTCACTTACGGGGTCGGCAACTTTATGGTAATTTTTTTGAGCCGCGTCCATGAGATGCCCAATCTTGAGATCGGCAAACTATACGGCCTGGTAGCGGGCATTGGCGGCCTGGCAGGCACGTTTGCAGGCGGCTGGCTTTCAGACAAGTTCGCCAATAAGACGGGCGACCAGAATTGGTACATCTGGGTCGCCATGTTCTCAACGCTCGCAGCGGTACCCTTTGCGCTGCTCACCTTCCTGGTGATGGATTCCGGTCAGACTGCTGCGCTGTCCTGGGCACTGCCGGTTTTCTTCGGTGGCTTTTACTTAGCGCCTTGCATTGCCATGACGCACGGCATGGTCGGCTTACGCATGCGCGCCCTGTCATCGGCGGTCTTATTCTTCTTCTTGAACTTGATTGGATTGGGATTAGGGCCAATTCTGACGGGCTTTGTCGCCGACCTTATGGTGCCGACATACGGCACGGACGCCATTCGCTATGCGATGAGCCTGACCGTTCTGGTCAACCTCTGGTGTGCTTTTCACTACTATATGTGTACCAGAACCTTGAAACATAGTCTTGAGAACGCACCGGCGTAGAAGTCAGATATTTAGTAAAAGGGGGGTTTAACCTTAAGCCCCTATTTACAGGCTTTTCAGAAGACCCACAGTACCATTCAAAGAAAGTTCCCTTCTTTGCGAATGATTTTTGTCGTTTCTCGCTCTAACCTTGCAGAACACCCAGAACAATTATTTGGATGATTTAATGGCCCATGAAGCTGACCGGGCACTAGCCCGGGCACTCATCGCAGGTGACGAGCAAACGTTCGATCGGTTCTTTACCGAGTACTTCGAGCGCCTGTTCAGATTTGCGATTAAACGGCTAGACGCAGATGAGCACACGGCGCAGGATATCGTCCAAACGACCTTAATCAATGCCATGCGAGGAATCGCTGGCTATAGAGGAGAGGCCTCTATGTTTACGTGGTTATGTCAGATTTGTCGCAACGAAATTAACGCGCACTTTCGCAAGCTAGCCCGCACGGTGCCAGTTGTTGCGGAGGACGACGACACAATAAGACCCATTTTGGAAGCACTGGAAGTAGATCCCGAAGATGATCCAGAATTCAGAGTTCAGGGTTTACAACTGACACGTCTCATCCAAGAAGTACTCGACCATTTGCCGGTTAATTACGGCAACGCGCTGGAATGGAAATATATCGAGGGTTTTTCAGTATCAGAAATTGCAGCGCGACTGCAGGTGACAGAATTGGCGGCGCAATCCACGCTGGCCCGAGCTCGAAACGCCTTTAGAGAAGCACTCGTGCAACTAAGCCCTCAGTTGGCAGGTCGTTAAACATGACACAGACAGACAAACATCAAGAAATGAGTGAAGCCCGTATCGCCGAGATACTGCAGAAAGTGGAGGCGAGAGCCAAGCCTTCTGCAGAGATGAGTGCCGCCATCAAAAGCCAGGTGAAAGATGCCTGGCAAGAACAGGTCGCGCTAAACAAACAAACCAAACAGCGCCATCGTTGGCTCGCTGTGACGGCCAGCATCACCGTGGCCGTCAGCGCAGGCTTTCTGTTCAATCTGCAGCCAGATCCCGCCTACACCGGCACAGTTGCCCAGGTTGTTGGCAACGTGGAGTATCGGCATCCTGCACAACAAGATTGGCAACCGCTGACCAACTCGCTCACGCTCCAAACGGATACAGACATACGCTCTGCCGCTGGCAGTTACACCGCACTATCATTACCCAACGGTATGACACTCCGGCTCGATGAGAATTCGATTGTGCAAATCAATGAGGAAGCCCAGGTCTATCTTTCCCAGGGTGGTTTATATGCCGAATCAGATGAGCCACTTAACGACCAGTCAATCACCGTCAATACTGCCTTTGGTAGTGCCCGTGATATCGGCACAGAGTTTGAAGTACGCGTTAACGCGAGTGACTGGCGTGTGCAGGTTCGCGAGGGTCTCGTGGTAGTCAACGCTGACCAACTAAACGAAACGGCGCAAGCCGGTGAGCGTCTCTTGATCGCCCTCGACCAAACCGTTCAACGGCAACTCGTCAGTTCAGCCGATACCAGCTGGCAATGGACTAACAAGGTACGCCAACCGTTCGCCATAGAAGGCGCAAAGCTGAGTGATTATCTATCCTGGTGGAGTGATGAAACCGGGCGCAAAGTTATATTCAAAAATAGCGACGATGCGTTAGCCGCGAGCGACACCATCCTGCATGGTTCTGTGAACAACCTGGGAGTAGATGATAGTCTTGCGGTTGTCCTGTCCACCACTCGATTTGAAGTAGTTGACTCGGCCCCAGATCAGGTTATCTTGGCGAGGTAGTTTTTATTGAGCGGTTTGTTTGTCCATCCGGTGTATTACTCTTCTTAAGCTCGTTTCGGTCTGCCTGATCTCCCTCTTGGTTGCCACGCCCAATAGCGTGGCGGGAGAAACCAGAACCATCCCTCTATCGGACTACATTGACCTGGCGAATCGATCCGGCCTTAACGTTCTTTATTCATCAGACCTGCTCCGCAGTCGGTATCAGGTCACCCATGATGAGGCCGTCATACCCACCCTTGAATCCTTAAAAAAGGCCCTCACCGCCTTCGACCTGAGCCTGGAAATAATACAACCGAACACCTATACCATCGTCCGAGCAGCTTTACCCAAACTCCCAGAATCTCGACCACTACCACTGAAACTCGATCTAGCCACCCTGCCGCTGGAAGAGGTCATTGTGAGTTCAAGCCGCTATCGGCTTTACACTGACACCGGCAGCGCGTCCCAGACCTTTGATGCAGAGACCCTATCAGAACGAGCGGTCACAGCAAACGATGCGGCGCGGATTGTGAATCACTTGCCCGGCAGTGCGAGCGTCGGCATTTCGGCGCGGCCAAGAGTTCGCGGTGGCAATGAGGATGAAACGCTGATTCATTACGATGGTGTGCAGCTGTACAACCCGTTTCATTTCAATCGCTACAACAGCTTGTTTTCAACCTTCGACAATCGACTGCTTGGGTCTATCGACTTTTACAGCGGCGGATTTCCTGCGCCACTAGGGGATCGCTTGAGTGCGGCCATGCTGATTTCGACGAAAACAAATCGCGAACTTATTAATCAAAGAGAACTCGGTGTCGGTTTATATAACCTATCCTACATGCAGAGTTTCGATCTCGGTGATCAAAGTCTTCTTTTTAATGTAAGACGAAGCAATTTTGAACTCATCGATCAACTCGCCGAAAACGATGTCGGAAATCCGTCATTCGGAGATTTGTTTACGCGTTACAGCCGTGACTTGAAAAGCGGTGCAGTCTGGGACGTTAGCCTGCTGTGGTTTGGTGATGATATAGAGATTAACAATAGCGCCAAAACCGAATTAGCCGAAAACCACACCAGCAACACCTACCTATGGACCAGGCTCAGCGAAGACCTTTCAAGTACATTGAATCGCACCACCATCGCCGGGTTGGCGCAAATACTGGACGATCGAGAGGGCACCTTAAACAAACCCAACCAGGTGCGAGGTAGCATCAAAGACGACCAAACCTTTCGCTTCTATTTTGCCAAACAAGACTATGAACGGTTGAGTGAATTTGGCCTATTCGCCTTTGGCTGGGATTATCGGTACCTCGATGCAGACTACGAGTACGGTAGCGACCAAATCGTCGAGGCTGCCTTTAGCCAATTAAGTCATGTGCCGAGATCTGTTATCGAATCCAGTGACGTTAATGAAACAGGTCACCAGGGGGCGGTCTATCTCAGCTGGAAGCAGCGCTTTCTAGACACATTGACAGCAGAACTAGGCGTGCGAATTGATGCCCAGCATTACGAGCACACCCTCAAAAATGAACAGGTCAACTACCGCGTGGGCGTCTTGTATCAACCCACCAAAGCGTTAAACCTAAGAGTCGGTTGGGGGCGCTATTCTCAGGCCCAGGGCATTCATGAACTCAATATCTCGGATCTTGAGGACGACTTCCAACCGGCTCAGAGCGCCGACCATCTGATTGTCGGAATGGACTATGCGTTCGCTAAACCTGGCATAAACGTGCGCCTCGAGGCGTACCAGAAAGATGCCGACAAGACCCGGCCCTATTTCCAGAATCTGGCGAACCCCTATACCTTGATCCCAGAATTACAGGTCGACCGAGTAGTGGTGATAGCCCAACGCTATAAAGCAGAAGGCATTGAACTGAGCCTGGATGGCAACTTGTTTGATGGCGACTGGTGGCTCAACTACAGCTACTCCTCGGTTAAGGATGAACTGCTCGGAAAAGACATTCATCGCAGCTGGGATCAGGCACGCTCTGCCAATGTGGGTTATCACCGCACGTTTGGTGCATGGCAACTCAGTACCAGCGCAACTTTTCACGAGGGCTGGCTAACAACCCCACTAAGCTTCGATGGCACCATCGTTCGAGCCGGGCAACGCAATAGCGAACGGTTCGATCATTTTCTTTCCGTCGACATCAAGGCCAAGCGCACCTGGCAGTTAGGTCGCGGTGACTTGCGGCTCGAAGCCGGCATTACCAATGCGCTAGATCGAGAAAACCAGATCGGTGTTAACTTTTCGCTAGAAAATGGCGCGCTGGCGACAACACCAGAAAATGGATTGCCGCTCGCACCCTTTCTAGATTTTTACTGGGCTTTTTAGACCAGATTTTTGGATCGGCTTTAAGATTCGATATTGGCCAGCCGACTGCGTATTTCACCACGACGACCACTATCCGCGAGGGTTCTGCCAAGACGGTCAGGTGCCGCTAACGCTTTTTCAAACGCGACCTTTGCGGCGCCATATTCTTTTTGCTGCAACAAAAAATCACCATGAAAATAGTTCGAGTCAATACCGGCCGGGTTTAACTGAACGGCCTTCTCTAACATCTGCCGCGCCTTCTTATCGCTACCAAACGCAATCGGCCAGCCCGGCACCTGATAGTAGAGCGCACCTAGAGAAGTGTAGGCGCTACCTTGCATGGCCATATCATCAATCGACAGCGCTTTTTCAAACGAGCTCCGAGCCCCCTTGACCAATGACAAAGCAGAAAGCCCGCTTGCCTTACCCGCATAGGTACTTTTCAGAATCCCTTGCCAAATCAAGAGTTCCGGGTCCTTAGGGTTGGCTTCTACAGCAGCCTCAGCTTCGATGATCAAAGCTTCAAATCGAGCCGCCTGATTATCACCATCGAGTTCGTAGTTAGCGACCGCCCAGCCCAACTGTAGTTCTTGGACGGTGGTTGCCGCTGCTGATTGCGCCAGAACCATGAGCACGGCCAGAGTAATGAGAATTTTCATGTTGAGCCTCCTGAGAGAGATACTGCTTGATAATTAAAAGTTGTTTACGAATGGCGTGATCGACCATACCGGGAAACAACGCATTGAGTTTGGTTTGAATTTTTTCCAGAAGTCCCAGTTGAACACGACTTCGCTTGCTTAATATCGACTTAACGATGGTGCCTGCAACGAATGTCGATGAATCTGAACCCACACCCAGTACGTGATTCAGTTCGTTAGCAGACTCAACATTCATATCTGTTTCGGTTGCTCGAGGAGAGACATAGGTGACCTGCAAAGCAGTATCGGCGTACTCACGTTTCACCGCTTCAGAGAAGCCTTTGATCGCGTGTTTGGCCGCACAATAGGTGGCATAACCTGGATAACCAATACTGCCAAAGGCTGAGCCAACGTTAACCAATTTCGGGTTATCACCCTCCAACAATACTGGCAGCATGGCTTGGGTTAGTAACAATGTACTGGTCACATTGGTTTGAATAATTCTGTCGATATCAGTGTTGGCAAAAAAGCCAAACTGATTCACACCGGCATTATTGATGAGCGTATCCACACCAAAGCTTCGGGCCATCTCGACCAGGCGATGTCGATCAGCAGCGACATTTAAGTCTGCACTGATGATCTCCACTCGAATACCAGACAAGCCAATTTCCTGGGCTAGCGTACCGAGTTTTTCCTGGTTTCGGCCCTGCAACAAAAGCTCCGCGCCCTCGTTATTGAGCCTGACAGCAAGCGCCTCGCCGATTCCACCCGTCGCGCCTGTTAATAGGACTCTCATATAGCCCATCAGGCTGCTTGAGCCAGGCTCACGGCTTCGTTCGGTATGGCACGATAAACATCACCGTATAAGCGATACACGCAATTCGCAACGTGGATGATTGCAGCCTGATCATCGGCATCTGGGATTTTATTCATCGCACTCTCAAAGTAGCTGATGTGGTCCTGATCCAATTCACCGTGGGTGGTGAGATAGGTCATGGCAGCATCTGGCAACCCGAGTGTTTCCTGAACAATTTTCCCTACCGCTGGCGCAAGGCTCGAACTCGTCCCTTCCAAAACCAAAACCATACCAAAAATGCCCATAGCGTTAATGCGGTGAACATAGTCATACAAGTAGGACACCATAATCTCTGTGTTATAGGGCGCAGCACCCGCTTCGAATGTTTTTTGATCGAAGCCGCAAGCTTCAATATCGTTTAATATCCACGCCTCATGACCACGCTCTTCTTCGATGTATTCGTCCAACGTGGTTCGCACCCACTCTTGCTCTGTGGTCAGGTTCTCTGTCGCTGTGGCCAGAAGCGGTGCGGTGTGTCGAACGTGGTGGAATGCCTGATTCAAAAATGCGACATAGGTTCGAATGTCGAACTTGCCAGCGAAAACGTCTTCGATAATCGGCGCCGTCAACAAGTACTGCTTTCCGGATTCAGTCTGCTCGAGCAGTTCTTTATAAAACGACATTGGTCAACCTCCTGGGTCTGTTTGAGTAGTTGGGCTTTTTGTTGGGTTTGTTGTGAGAGGCGTAGTGATCTTCAATGAGTTCAAGGTAGCGCTCGATCACCTGTGCACGCTTCACCCGTCCATTAGCGGTCGTGAGCGTTTGCGGTAATGGTTCTGAAATCACGATGTAGTTATGCACCTGCGCATAGTCCGGCAACTCAAGATTGACCTCTGCTACCAGTGCTGCGAGTTGCTCGTCACTCTGTTCAAATCGTAACCACAGCAACGCGAGGTTATGGTCCCGTGCTTCGCCGTAGGCAACCGCCTGGGCAACTGCTGGCTTTTGACTAAGCGCTGCCTCGACCCATTCGGGGTTAACGTTGCGGCCATAGCTAGTGATAAAGACATTTTTCTTGCGTCCGGTAATCGTTAAGTACCCATCACTATCAAGATGACCAAGATCGCCAGTCGCATACCAATCTGGCATATCGCCAGTACTTTCTTCAGTGCTATCAGAAAGATAACCATTCATCACAGTGCCGCGGATTTCGATTTCACCGCTCGACGCGATTCTAATCTCAGCATGGGGCAATGGACGTCCCACGGAGCCAGGGCGATTTGCATCCGGTAAATTCAAGGTCAACACAGATCCGCACTCCGATAGACCGTAGCCTTCAAAGACCGGGAGGCTGAATTGTTCAGCCTTATCCAATAGCGCCTTGCTCACTCTGCCACCACCCACTGCCAGCATCTTGTAATGCTGGAGATCAAGCAGGCCAAATTCACTCAGCGTGACAACCGCCGTGAGCAATTGCGGCACCAGAATCATGCTGTCCGTATCGGTGTTTCCCAACAACTTAACAAAGGTGTCGATATCAAGCGATGCTCCGGTTAATCCGACTTTTTTTAGCGAAGGTATTTGCGCTTCACTGCCATTCACGAGAGGCGCATACAACCCAGCAATATTCTCTAGTAAGGTCGCCAGGGGTAATACCGAAAGGTGGCGGCGCAGGCCGAGCGGTTCAAGCGCGCTGACGATACCTCGCGCCGTGTCATCGATAGCCTGCTGGCTCAGTTCAACGCCCCGGGGCTGGCCAGTGCTGCCGGAGGTAAAGGTAATCTTTGCTGCATGAGAGCGCCGCTCAGAGGGCCTGCAATAGAGATACAGATCACCTTGCTGACAGGGGATGACATGCCATCTATCATCAGGCGCTTCATTCCGATCTTTCACAACTAGATCCACCTGGGCAGTATCCAGCAAATGAGTAACCTGAGCGGGCGTAAAAAATCCGGGGATCGGTACAGCTGTTAATTCGAGTTGCAGCGCAGCAAGGTCAGACAAGACCCAATGCTTACCATTATCTAGATCAATGCCCAACGTGTGGCAATGCGTGCCTTTAAGTAGCCGTGCAAAGTCCTGCACCTCAGCAGCGAGTTGCGCATAACTCAGCTCACCTTCAGCCGTGAGAAGCGCAGCAGCTTCTGGCTGTTGTTGCGCATGGAGGAGTAAGGCTTCAAGTACATAACTCATAAGAAGGCCCTTCGCTATTTAAGCAGAATAAGAAATGGCGCCATGTGATCGATAGCTGGCTGAATCGCACCCGCCAGGACCACGGGACTTAAGGCGTAATAGCCGCCCCAGGCATTGTCCGCCTGGGAAACGCGTTCTGGCAGGGCCTCGGCCAGATACACGGACGCAATACCGAGTTTTTGCAGACATTCACGCACTGGCACTGTCACTGTAGAGGTCGCGTGGGAAAACCCCAGCGCTAGAAACTGCGGCGCCAGGCGAACCATAAACGCCAGGGCTTCATTTCGACTCAACACGGCCAGACAGCCAATCTCGACAATCTCTTGGCGCTGAAGGCGTCGCTCGATCGCTGAGCCTGTGCTCGCCAGAATGCTTTCCTCTATTGGTTGATCGAGGTACTGCTCCAAAAACAACGCTTCATCGCTTGCGCGGCGAAAACCGCAGCAGGCAACCAATACGTCATCTTTATAAAGGCAGAACATCGAGGGATAGAACTGATTGAGCTCACAGGAAAAGTGTTTGCCGTATTGCTCACGACTGAAATCGCAAGCCTCCTCGAACTGATGATCGCCGGGGGTAGCGATCATCAGTTCGTAAGTGGGGCTTAACGCCTGGGAGAAAACTCGTTCTAGGGTGTTTGTCGCTGTCGCTACCACTGTTGCTCTCTTGACTGTCTCCAAATATGTAACGTTGGAGTCACTCAACAGATAAATCATTCGCGAGGGACGAAAAAAAACAAATTCCACTCAAACGCCGGACACACGGCGCTTAACTGACAATGAAACAGCAATAAGACGCACATTTAGCGAAGAAAAATGCTGGTCGCGTTCAAACCATTTGGATGCCATTTCCGACTAAGTAGCCAACGACTCTATTAATGTCTGGAAATGTGTTGAAAATCGCTGATACAAGCAGCCAGGATACCGTCCTTGCACCACCGAATAAGAACAAGAAGTACTTATTCGGTGGTGCGACAGTCCTTATCATCATCCTTATCGCTGGATTCGTAAGTCCCGCGATCAGCCGCTGGTCTAACGCAGAAGTGACCATTTCAGAGGCGCGACTAAGAATCGGCACCGTACAACGGGGAAATTTCGTCCGCGATCTTGCGATTCAGGGCCAAGTTGTCGCCGCCGTTAGCCCAAGACTCTACAGCACCGCCCAGGGGACCATCACCTATGAAGTGGATGCCGGTGATAGCGTCATCAAAAACCAAATATTGGCTGTCATCGACAGCCCGGAACTGACCAATCAGCTTAAGCAAGAGGAATCGAGCCTCCAGAGAATACAGATCGATCTCAGCAGACAACGCATTCAAACGAAAAAACAGACACTAGAAAATCAAAAATCAGTGGATATTGCCCGTGTCGCGCTGACAGCTGCTGAACGCGAAAAACGCCGCGCCGAGAAAGCCTTTGCTGCAAATTCCATTAGTCAAATCGATTTCGAAAAGGCGCGGGACGATCTTGAGAACGCCACACTCATTCACGTCCACGCCGTCAAGGATGCAAGCCTGAATCAAGAAAGTCTGGCCTTCGAGGTTCAGACCAACGAATTACAGGTGGATCGTCAGCAGCTTCTGGTTGAAGAGCTAGAGCGAAAAGTTCAGGAACTCATCGTTCGATCACCAGTAAATGGCATCGTCGGCAATCTGGCGGTGGAACAGAAAAATCAAATCATTCAAAACCAACCCATCTTGAGCGTCGTGGACCTCTCTGAGTTCGAACTTGAAGTGAATATTCCAGAGAGCTATGCAGATGATCTAGCCATTGGTATGGATGCCGAAGTCAGCCTAAACGGCGAGAACCACCTGGCAAAACTGGTGACAATCTCGCCAGAAATCGAAAACAATCAGGTCAAAGGTCGCGTCCGTTTTGTCAATTCTGGCGGTCAACCCCAGGGCCTCAGGCAGAACCAGCGACTCAGCACCCGCATTCTGATGGAAAACAAACAGAACGTCTTGATGCTACCCAGTGGTCAGTTTCTCGACAGCGGCAATGGTCGCATTGCTTACCTCGTGTCCAATGAAGGCGTCGCTCGCCGCACCAGCATTGTGACCGGCGCCAGAAGCCTCGCAAGCGTGGAAGTTCTGAGTGGCCTCACGCCAGGAGATCGCGTCATTATTTCCAGCACCGATCAGTTCAACGGCGCTGACAACGTACTCATCACCGATTAAGGAAAGTCATCATCATGTTAGAAATGAAGGCAGTGAAAAAAATATTTCGTACGGAACTGATAGAAACGCATGCCCTGCGAGACTTCAGCCTCACAGTAAACGAAGGTGACTTCATCGCCGTCACCGGCCCTTCAGGTTCAGGCAAAACGACCTTCCTCAACATTGCAGGCTTGTTAGAAACTTTCGAGGGCGGCACCTATTTACTGGATGGGCAGGATACTAGCAATCTAAATGACAAGCAGCGCAGTCAACTGCGCAATGAAAAGATCGGCTTTATTTTTCAGAGCTTCAACCTGATTCCTGATCTCGACCTATTCGACAATGTTGACGTACCGTTGCGTTATCGAGGTTTCAAAGCTACTGATCGAAAACGGCGCATTGAACAGAGCCTTGAAAGAGTTGGTTTGGCGAGCCGCATGAAACACTTACCCGCGCAACTTTCCGGCGGGCAACAACAACGAGTTGCCATTGCCCGGGCACTGGCAGGCGAGCCTAGATTCCTGCTTGCGGATGAGCCCACCGGTAATCTGGACACTGAGATGGCTGGCAGCGTGCTCGAGTTCCTGCAGGAAATTAATGATGCTGGCACCACTATCGTGATGGTGACTCACGACCAGCAGCTCGCCAGAAAAGTCAAACGTAATATTTTTGTTAGAGATGGCCGGGTGAGCAAAGCCGATGAGTTAAACGACGTGACTCAAGCAGTCGCCAGCGCCTAAGGAAGAACATCATGTTGGGTTACTATTTAAAGCTCGCGGGCATCAGCATTCGGCGCAACCCCGTTCTCACTGGTCTAATGGTTCTTGCCATTGGCCTCGGCATCGGCGCTTGCATGACGACCATCACCGTGAACTACGTGATGTCATCAGATCCCATTCCACAAAAAAGCGATCAACTGCACTATGTGCAGATAGATAGCTGGGACCCCAACAACCCGTTCTCAGATGACGGCGACCCACCCGATCAAGTGACATGGACCGATGCGACAAACTTCATGCGCGACAAGAAAGCATTTCGCCAATCCGCCATCGCCAGTTCTAATGGCGTTGTTATTCCGCCAGGAGACGACAGCAAGCCGTTTATGGCGACGATGAGGATTACCTACGCAGATTTCTTCCCAATGTTTGATCTACCATTTCAGTTCGGCAGCGGTTGGCAATCTAGCGCAGATGACAATCATGAGTACGTGGTGGTATTGAGCCGCAAGACCAATGATGAGGTCTTTGGCGGAGAAGACTCAGTGGGTAGAACGCTGAACATTGTCGGCAAAGAATTCCGAGTGGTTGGCGTATTGGATGAATATTTTCCAGTGCCGAGCTTCTACGATCTAACCACAGGACCATTTAGTACCCCGGAGGATATCTATTTACCTTTTGTCTTAAAGGAAGATTTGGAACTCAACAATAATGGCAACACTAGCTGCTGGGGTGCGCCAGAAGGCGAAGGCTTTCTTGCCTTCCTGCAATCTGAATGTGTGAATTATCAAATGTGGGTAGAACTGCCCACCAATGCCGACAAACAGGTTTATGAGGATTACCTGTACAACTATGTTACCGAACAGAAAGCCCTCGGGCGCCTGGAACGGCCGATGAATAATCGTTTATCGAACGTCATGGAATGGCTCGACGATCAAGAGGTGGTCCCGGACGATGCGCAGATTTTGCTCTGGCTCTCCTTCATGTTTCTCGGCGTATGTTTACTCAATACTATCGGGCTGTTACTGGCTAAATTCGTCTCAAGGTCAGCGGAGATTGGCTTACGCCGAGCGGTCGGTGCTTCACGGGGCGACCTATTTATTCAGCATACCGTCGAGACGGGTGTTATCGGGGTCATCGGTGGAATACTAGGACTAGGTCTCTCTTTGCTCGGCCTTGAAGGTGTCAAAATTTTATACAGCGATGCACCGGAACAAGTAGTCCAGCTCGATATCACTATGGTGACTGTGGCTTTGATACTGGCCCTCACCGCTAGCATCGCAGCGGGCTTATACCCGACCTGGAAGGCCTGCAATATTGCACCTGCTAGCCAGCTAAAAAGCCAATAGGAGAATTGACGATGAACAATCTAGAAATTGGTCCAATTCTTCGGGCACTGATGCGCAATAAGGTTGGCGCTATATTGATTGCGATTCAGATCGCCTTCACCATGACCATCGTCGTGAATGCGATTTCAATTATCCAGGAGCGCGAACGATTAATGGCTCGCGAAAGCGGTCTAGACGACGCCAACACTTTTTTCATTAGCAGTAGCGGCTTTACTGATGATTTTAACGAGAAGGTCACGGTGCAAGAGGATCTCGCCAATATACGAGATTTACCCGGTGTAATTAACGCCGTCCAAATTAACGCCGTACCGGTCACTGGGAGCGGCTGGTCGATGGAACTTCAAACAACAGCAAATGCTGAAGGTAATGGTACTGGCGTCGCGGTCTACATGACAGATGAACACGGCATCGAAACGATGGACCTTGAGTTGATCGCCGGTGAAAACTTTTCACCGACAGATGTTCGATGGCGCGAGCGTACACAAAGTGATTGGCCCGATAAAATTATCATCACCAAAGCTATGGCGGATGAACTATTTCCTGATGAAAGCTGGCAACATGCGCTCGGCAAGACCGTATTCATCCAAGAGGATGAACCCATGCTCATCATCGGTATCGTCGACAAACTGCAGGCGCCCTGGGTGGGCTGGGGTGGCGTTGAGCGCTCTATGATCTCACCAGAATACCAACTGTTTGGTTCGGCTCGATATTTGATCCGCACAGAACCTGGGTTTCGAGACGAACTGATGCCTCAGGTGGAAGAACTGCTTGCAAAGAGTAATGACAGCCGGCTTGTTCGAAACCTGACGACTATCGAGGATCAACGCAAGCGCAGCTATCAGGCGCATGCCGCGATGGTCAAAATGCTGACTCTGATTATGGTGGTGTTAACACTGGTCACCGCGCTCGGCATTGTCGGGCTGGCCAGCTTCAATGTAAGTCGGCGCAAGAAGCAGATCGGCGTTCGACGAGCGCTAGGCGCGACTCAAGGGGCTATTTTGCGCTACTTTATGGTGGAGAACTTTTTGATCAGTAGCATCGGCGTGCTGCTGGGTGCGGCGTTAAGCGTTGGGCTCAATATCATACTCGTCGACCAGTTCAGCCTGACGCCCATAGACTGGTACCTGATCCCGATAGGCATGATTGCCCTGTGGATTGTCGGCCAGATCGCTGTATTTGGACCCGCACAACGCGCAGCGGGTATCTCTCCCGCAAGCGCAACAAGGACAGTCTAGCTCGCAAGTGCGCCCCTGAAGTACAATACAAGCAAGACAGAAGCCACAAGAGCAGGGCCCTGAAGCCAGGGCGGTGTTCTGCCCGTTCGCACATCACTAGTTCCTCAAAAGACGTCTGCCTAAAAATGCCTTTCCCGATTAGGCATTGAAGCTTACTATTAGCACTCTAATAGATAGCTAGCTATTAAATATGCCAACCGCCAAGTTACAAGATTTGGACCAGCGCTTTGTCGCGTTATTGTTCAATACGCGAAATCGCATTCGCTTTGCCATGGATGATCGCTTCAAACCTCTGGGGATTACCGACGCGACCTGGCGCACCCTGTTTTTTTTGCGGCAAGACGATGGCGTGTCGCAAAAGCGGCTGGCTCTGGCCATGGGCATCGAAGGCCCAAGCCTGGTCCGGTTGCTCGACCAACTTGAGAAAAAAAGCTTCATCGAACGTCGCACGGATGCCAATGACCGGCGCAGCAAAAACATCCATCTAACCGATCACGCACATTCACTACTGACAGATCTGGATAAAGTGGCCAAGTCTGTGAGAGCAGATCTGATGGCGGGTATTAACGAACAAGATCTGGCGATTTGCGTGACCGTCATGGAGCAGATTCTCGAAGGCAGTAAAGAGACTAGTAAAGAGACTAGCAATGATGACTGATGCGGCCTCGCAAGACACATTTTGGAACAAAACCAACATCATCTCCGTTACCACGCTCGCCATATTCCTGATCTGGCTGGGATTTTGGTTTTACAGTCGAGCAGGCTATGTGCATGTGACCGATGCGAGAGTCTCGGCGACGATGATTTCAGTAAGTAGCCGAATCCCAGGCTGGTTGGTCGACTTCCCAGTCAAAGACGGCATGCGCATAAGCCAGGGAGATGTACTCGTGCATATCGATCCCAGAGATGCACAGCTACAGCTCGACCGATTGGAAGCCGGCTTACAAAACATGGAAGTCGAACTGGGTCGCTTCGAAACGGAATTCCGATTACGCCAGCAACAAGTCGCATCAAACATTTCAGCCAGCGTTTCACGTTTAAAGGTCGCGCACTCTGCCTTATCAGAATCCGACGTGATGCTCGCCAAAGCAAGTCGTGACTTCGACCGGTCTACTTCGTTGTTGGCGGACAAGATGGTCTCTGTTGAAGAACATGACGACCGTGAGGTTGCTTTTAAAGAACTCGAACAAACCCACGAACAGAGAGAAGCAGAGGGTGAAGTGGCCGAAGCAGAATTGCGCCTGGCCCAGGCCAGTCTGGCAGAGTTGGACGTCATGCGCGCCAACCATGAACTGACCCGCGGCAGGAAAAAGGAACTCGAGATTGAGCACGATCGTTTGGCGAATACCATAAAAGACCACACCATCATTAGCTCGATCAACGGCGTCGTGGATGAGACCTTCGCCAATACTGGCGAGTACGTTTATCCCGGGCAACGCATACTCATGATTCACGATCCCACGCGGCTATGGATCAAAGCGAACGTCAAAGAAACCGACATCCGTCATTTAAAAACCGGTCAGCCGGTATCCGTCAGAGTTGACGCCTACCCCGATCAACAATTTAAAGGCCACGTTGCCAACATTGGCAACGCCGCCACCAGCCAATTCGCATTGCTACCAAGCCCGAACCCCAGCGGCAATTTCACCAAAGTCACCCAACGACTCGAAGTGCAAATATCTCTGGATAAGGCTTATGACGTTCTCAGGCCCGGCATGATGGTCGAACTCGCAATCGAAATCGACGCCGATTGTTGTACGCCTTCTGCCGTCACGGACGCGGGATAGGACCACCTGTGTCTTCAACTACGTCTTCAAAAGGGCTCGCCAATACCGTCTCTCGAGTACCCGAGGGCATTGTAGCTTCGCCACCAATACTCGCGATGTTTGAGCGCTACGGGCCGTCGTATGTCTGGTTCGCGGTGATTACGTCAATGCTAGGTTCCTTTGCCACTCTGCTCACCGGCACAATCGTGAATGTCGCGATCCCCGAGGTCATGGGGGCATTTGGTATTGGTCAGGATAAAGCCCAGTGGCTCTCTACAGGGTTTCTTGCGGCTGGGACCGTGACGATGCTGGCCGCTGCCTGGTGTACCCAGGCTTTCGGTACCAGAAATACTTACGTTGCGGCAATGCTGATATTTTTGGCGGGTTCGATCCTAGGCGGCATCGCCCTAAATCCAGAGACCTTGATATTTAGCCGTGTTGTGACCGGTGCTGCCTCGGGTATTCTTGGGCCGCTCGCTATGGTTATTAACTTTCAGATCTTTCCCGCTCGCCATCGGGGCTTTGCGATGGGACTATTTGGTATCGGCGTGGTACTGGCACCCGCACTAGGTCCGGCGTTGGGCGGGCTCTTAATAGACAACTACAGCTGGCGTTATGTGTTTTTCCTTGCCATCCCTTTTTCAATGGTGAGCATTCCTTTGGCACTGATGTTTATGCCGACCAGGCAAGAAGGCGTATCGATACCGCCTTTTGATTGGCTCGGTTGCGGTCTGGTGTCGGTCTTTCTGCTGGCATTGTTGACCGCTTTAACCAACGGACAAAGTGAGGGGTGGACATCAAACTATATAGTCGGCCTATTCTCCGTATCCTTCGTCTCGCTATTGAGTTTTTGTAATTGGGAATTGAATACGCCACATCCCATGCTGAACATTCGAATATTCACTCACCCCAGGTTTCTCGCCGCAGCCATCGTGACCTTCGTCGTGGGGATAGGGCTGTATGGCTCGACGTACCTGTTACCGCTCTTTCTGCAAACACTGCAAGGCATTATGCCAACCAACTCAGGCTTGTTGATGCTGCCCGCTGGCCTGGCTATGGCGGTTTTTTTCCCTATCGCCGGTGCATTAAGTGACCGTATTGAACCGCGCTTCGTTATCATTGGCGGCCTAATGTTATTTACAATCTCTAGTTGGCTGATGCGATTAGTCGATATCAATACACCATATGTATCGATCCTACTCTGGGTATTGATCGGCCGCGTGGGCCTGGCCCTTGTATTCCCGTGCCTGAATGCAGCCGCGCTTGCCAGTCTGCCGATGAGTTTACTGAGTCAGGGATCGGGCGCTGTAAATTTCTTGCGCCAACTGGGCGGCGCCTTCGGCGTGAATTTTCTATCGATCCATCTCGCCCAGCGAACCAGTGAGTTTAGTCAGCAATTTACCGCGACGCAGATTTCTTCACCGGCGACAATAGACTTACTGATTAACATACAAGACATGATGTTTAGGAGCCACTTTGGCTTCGTCATGGAGTTCCCGGCGTCCTATGGGTATTTGTCAGGCATGATCTATTCGCAAGGATTAACGCTGGCCTATCGCGAGGGCTTTTTGATCATTGCCGCCGTATTCCTATTTTCGATCGTTCCTACCTATTTTATGCGAGTAGAGCGGCCGGGTTAACGAGAGGCTGATACGCTCTTCGCTAATTATTTGAACACTTCATTGAGATAAACTGCAATTCGAACGCCCGCCATTTGGAGTCGCTTCTTGACCGTGGGTAAGTGCTGGTACTGGTACTGCCAGGAAATTTTGTCATCTTCTGGATACAGGCCATCGCGTAACTCTGTGCTTTCTTCGATCCAGGTCACCGGGTCAGGATCGCGCCACTCTGCAACCATGTTGGGCGTCATTTTTTGTATGAGCCATGCCGTCCATTCGGTGTAAGACAGTTGCTGACCATCAATCATGCCACTGTCCCAGACCCGGTGCAGGTTAGAATTTTCCCTGAAAAATTCCACTTTGATGTCGTTTCCACCTCTATCATTGCCATTGCCGGCATGAAGCGGCTGATGCAAGTCACCAATTAAATGAACGATGATCATCAGCGCTAAACGTTTATCATCCAGGCTGGCTTCGGGGTCTTTCAGTGTTGCGGTGTAGGTCTGAAGCGCGGTGAAAGCATCACCCTCAGGTGGCGCATGTTCAATATGATAAACAGTGCCTTCTGGCACCGTCACGTAATGCCAGGGATTAGCGGTTTTTTGCCAAAATTTAGACGGATGTGAACGCATTTCATCCATCAGGGTAGAAATTTCTGCCAGCGACTCACTGGGATAGAGTTCTGTGATCTGGCGTTTGGCTTTGGCCGATAAGTGATTTTCGGCAATCTCGCCAGTGACCCTGTGGCCCGTTTGACCCCAGCCAAAGGCGCTACCGCTATTGGTAATAAATAAGCCAAGCAAGGCCAATTGAGCCAGCGTTTTAAGACGGTGGTTACTTAACAATTTTTATCCAGAAGTGGCTTCGTATAGTGACGAGTATAAATCAGTTCCGCGCAAGGTGGCACGCTTAACCCTGCCGGATTATGGGTCCACTCTGTCATTTTAATCTGATTATTTAGCCGAAACTCAGCGAATCCTAGTACGCGGGTTTTTCGTACACAGTGCAATTAACCAATTAGGACGAGACGAAAACCGTGAATGCGACAACCATCCTCCCGGAGGAAATTAGAAAATTCAACCAGCTCGCCGATACCTGGTGGGATACAACAGGGCCCATGTGGCCTCTTCACCGCCTGAACGCACTGCGCGTACCGTTTATTCAAGCTCAGATTCAACAGCATCTACACCTAAAACCTGAAGCCACACTGGACAACCTTTCAGTGCTCGATGTCGGTTGTGGAGGCGGCATACTCTCCGAATCTATGGCAAAGCTAGGCGCTTCGGTGCATGGGATAGACATGGCTGAGCGCAATATCTTCGCCGCACGGCAGCACCTTCATCGCACAGACCTGAACCTAGACCTAAAGTACGACATCATGGAGGTCCAGCACCTTCCAGCTGATCGTCAATACGACGCAGTACTGAACATGGAAGTGGTTGAACACGTTGATGATCTAGCAGGCTTTTTGGCGAGCTGCGGGCAGGTGACTAAGCCTGGCGGGATTATGATTGTCGCCACGATCAACCGTACCCTCTATTCACTAGCCACAGCCAAAATTGCTGCGGAATATGTGTTGCGTTGGCTGCCGCGCGGAACGCACGATTGGCGTCGATTTGTGACCCCGGGCGAGACCATGAAAATCCTCAAAGCAGTCGGATTTGGCTTTGGTGAACTTACCGGAGTCGGCGTCAACCTATTAAAGCGTGATATGCACTTGACGCCGTCTCTTGGCGCGAACTACATGTTGGTCGCCGTGAAACGTGCCGGGGTGGACAAGCCTCTAGCGGATTCGTAATGTCTATCACCGACATCGACACAGACATTGCGTTAAGCTCTGCTCTAAGTAACGATGATCTGCGCTGGCTTGTGGCAGAACTGCGTAGCGATCATGCCGGTGAGACGGGCGCTGTGGCGATCTATCAGGGCATTCTAAGGGTCACCCGCCACGACGACCTACGGGAATTTGCGCAGCGACATTTAGAGACTGAAAAAAGTCATCTAACTAAAATTTCGGAACTATTGCCGGTCGTCGACCAAAGTCGTCTGTTGCCAATATGGAAGGTGGCTGGTTATCTGACGGGTGCTATCCCCGCCTGCTTTGGGCCTGTCGCGGTGTTCATCACCATTGATGCTGTGGAGACCTTTGTCGAATCTCACTACCGATCGCAGATTCAACGGCTTGCAGATTGCGGCGAGCATGAAGTTCGCGCACTATTGAGTTCATGTCTCGAGGATGAAGTAGAACACCGCAATGAGGCTCGGCATCTTAGTCCCTACGAAATAGGTCTGGCTGGTCGCTGCTGGCAGTGGCTGGTCGGTGCAGGCTCAGAATTTGCGGTAGATCTCGCCCGAAAGTTCTAGCAAAACCTGGTTGCTTGCTGGGCAGTTCGACATTGTTTCCCAGTTGTTCTCGAGGAAACCGTCAAGGAGACCATCATGGACAAGATCAACATCAAGACAGCGCTGCGGGCTTTTAACCGCATCCGCGAGGAAGGAGTTGAACGTGGCGGCGAGTATCACCTCAACGGTATTGCCGCTGGTTCTGACTTCGACGGATACACCATCACCCTGCACGATGATTACGTCACGCTAAGTATTTTTTTCCACAACAAGTTCAAGCTAGACTTCGTCAATAAGCGTCACCTGGATGCCTTCGTAGAGCGCATTGAAAATATTGGCAAGCAAAAGGCTAACCGGGGTCAGAGTGGACTAACCCGCTTTTTTCGGACATCTAGATTGGGGACAATACCCCAAGGAGATGATCATGAAACGCAAAGCATACAGCAAACAGTTTAAGGAAGAAGTCGTACGCACAATGGAGA
>Ga0222651_1000078_pt1 | contig 71389 bp, 72 predicted proteins | sample AntAcemetagen369_FD_179855 | JGI IMG/M metagenome (GOLD analysis project Ga0222651, IMG submission 179855) | Saline water microbial communities from Ace Lake, Antarctica - #369 | ecosystem: Environmental > Aquatic > Non-marine Saline and Alkaline > Saline | place: Antarctica: Ace Lake...
CGGGATACTACAGTCAGACAAGACCCCATCAACACAATGGCGGCTTGCCGCCAAACAAAGCGGAGGAGATCTATTGGTACTCCTCTAAATCAGCGGCCAAGATTACTTGACCACTACAGTCTGGTGGCAACAAATTGGAACATATCCCAACCGGCCTCGAATTATATAAGCCGTTCATTCAAAGTCCTAAGTGTGTCAACTGGATAGATTGGCAAGCCAAAGGCCACAAGGAGTTTTCGAACCTTTCCGTATCTTGCCCCTTTTGCACCACAGATTCATCTGATAAAAAGGAACAGATTGCCAAGGTAAGCGAGGAATACGATAAAAATTTGATCCAAAATCTAATCACCATAATCGACGTTATTGAAAGATTAGGTGAATATTTCTCAGATGACACACGAGATAAACTAAATGTAATTACTCTCCTTAAGGATGGTATCGAAAAGGAGCATGAGACATACATCGTCACCGTTAAGTCACAGATAGACGATTTGGTGAGCAAACTAGAGAAAATCCAGTCTTTGTCTGGATTTCATTTCCAAGAAGGAGAAAATGTCGCGCAGAAGCTGCCTTCTTACAAGATTGACTTTCAGTTTTTTGACACTCTGGATTCCGAGAAGGCTAGAAATTCTGTAAACGCAATTAACCAGTCGATTGACGAATTAATTAGCCAAGCTGGACCACTACAAGGAAAAATCGCTAGGCAACGGAGAGAAATGCAGAGGTTGATAGAGAAGCACCAGAAAGATATCAATGATTTTCTAACCTATGCTGGCTATCGCTACGAAGTCGCAGTTGTCGGTGAAGGAGAGCAGTCGCAATTAAAGCTGCGCCACACTGATTACTCTAGCCATCTTAGTGGTGGCGATCAACATTTGAGTTTCGGTGAGCGTAACGCTTTCTCGATAGTTCTATTTATGTATGAGTGCCTAGCAAAAAAACCAGACCTTATCATTCTGGATGACCCAATTTCCTCTTTCGATAAAAACAAGAAATATGCAATTATGGAGATGGTTTTTAGGCGAGATTCTGGATCTTGCTTAAAGGGGGAAACTGTTCTGATGCTGACGCATGACGTAGAGCCGATTATTGATACATTAAAATCTGTTAGAGGCCAATTTAGCAATCAGGTCAACGCCTCATTCTTACAGCTTCGAAATGGTGATATTGTTGATCATCAGATTGACGGAGAAGATATACAAACCTTCATGCAGATATGCAATAACATATTGGCGTCATCCCAAGACCCCATTGTAAAAATGATATACCTGAGACGTCGTTATGAAGTCTTGGGTGAGTTAGCCGATGCTTATCAGGTTTTGTCAAATTTGTTTAAACGGCGAGCAGAGCCGGAAGATCATCGAATCACCAAGGATGGTGAAGGAAAAAGCACGCTTATGTCTCCCGAAGCCCTAACAACAGGCATATCGGAGATACAGAGCTATGCCTCTGATCTTCCAGCGGATTACCCTGCCTTAGTGGCGATGTTCTGTGACGATGACCGTATCAGAGCACTGTATCAACAAAGCGACAATGGCTATGAAAAGCTACAACTGACTAGAGTATTGTTAGATATCGAAGCCACCGGGAATTCAGTGATCAAAAAATTCATCAACGAAACTTACCATATTGAAAATGAGTTTATCTTTCAGCTTGACCCGACTCAGTTCGATTTGATTCCAGAATATGTCGTTAAGGAGTGTGACAAGATCCTTGAGGAAGTCGCAGCATGAGTTATCAAGCTCAGTTCGAAGGATGGGATTCGCTTAACATCGAAGATCTGCTCATAGCCTATCGCAAGGCCAAGGCGGATTGCTTCTTTGAAAACACTTTTCCGACGTAAGCGTTCATCCCAGCACATCCTTCCAGCGCCGCTATTTCCGCTCTACTCTTTGCCTCACATTTTGTAAATGAGGCTAGATGATGAGCACAAGAATTCGCAGAACCTCACAACAATGGCAAGCCCAAGTTGATGACCAAGCAACGAGTCGTTTGTCGGCACAGCAATATTGCGATCAGCATCAGCTCTGCTATCCAATATTTTGTAAATGGCGTAAACAATCTAATGAGCGTGCACCGGCTTCTCTAATTGATTTGACGTCGCTGGTGAGTGAGCCTGCCAATCAGACCTGGGACATTGAGCTCGACCTGGGTAGTGGCATGGCGCTACGGCTGAAACGCGGCTGATGCTCTTTGCTGATGCTCAGGTGCGGGTTTGGTTGTATACCGCGCCCACCGATATGCGTAAATCCTTTGACGGGTTGTCCGGGCTAGTCAAGCATCAGCTCAAAGAAGACCCATTAAGCGGTCAGTGGTTTGTCTCTCTTAGAACTCTCTTAGAACTCTCTCGGAACAACACGGAGGCAAGTGTGGCAAAAGACCAGAAGATTGATGTTTATCTTGTATGCAATGCCCGGTATCACGACACCAACTTTGCCAGGCTGGAACTTCTAAAACTGCTTGGTGAAAACGCGGACATTAACACCCGCGTTGCAGAAAACTTCAGTGATACTAAGGCGATTGCAGATTCCGCGTTACTGATTACGTACACCTGCGATCTTCGACCGACGTTGGAAGAGCAGGAGGCATTGGCTGGCTTTCTGGACAAGGGCGGCAGGTGGTTCGCGCTGCATGCCACCAATGCTCTGCTTGATTTCGTCGACGGCAAAGCAGATACCCCGAACGTTGCGCCTCGATTCATGGAGCTACTTGGTAGTCGATTCATTGCACATCCAGCGAACCAGAGGATCGAGGTAAAGGTGACTGAGGTAGAGCATCCCTTAACGGACAACATTGCAGACTTCGATGTTGAGGATGAGGAACCATATTATTGCGAGGCGCAAGGCGAGCAAATTGTGCTGCTTGAAGCGTCTTATAACAAACCTTCCGTTGGTTATGTGCGCTCTGAATTTGGCACCGACCAGGAAAGTCATCCGCAGATGTATCTGCATCCCTGGGGGGCAGTCTCCGTGCTTTACCTCTCGCTAGGGCACTGCACAGGCAAGCATGACATGAAACCTATGGCTGACATTGTCCCCGTCGTGAGAGGCTCATGGAACTCGCCCGTTTACTACGAACTGCTGCGCAGGGGTATTCTCTGGGGGATTGGTGAACTCTAGGGTTCTAATACACTAGGTTTTGAACTTGTTGCCCGGTTCGATAATGTGTTGGCGCATCGCTGCGGGCACATCCGGCGGGTCAACGACAAATTCACCATCTTCTACGGGAGGGTGCACATCGAACACATTATTGAACTTGTGCACTGAATCCCAGATGCCGATGGCTACCGTCAGCTCAACTACCTCGGGTTCGGTGTACTGTTCCAGAAGTTGAGCCATCATCTCGTCGTCCACACCGTGGGCGTGATTGCTGACAAAATCTTCAGTCAGATCCATTGCCAGTTTAATTCGTTCGCTAAGATCTGAATTTCTGTGATCTAACATCTTCGTGATCACATCTTCCGTCATACCTGTCTTCTGCGCCGCAGAAGATCGGGCGGGAATTCAGTACCGGCACTTATTCAGGTTGGCAGATTTGAGCCTTACCAAATCCTTAAGCAAGGGCTCAAGTCGGCTGTGCGACCACAACAAGCCATAGCGATACATAAACCCGTTAAATAGATCGGGCGCGTGGGCATAAACACCGGCGAAACCCGGCATGCCACCTTTCTCAGAAATTCTTGGCATTTTAACTCGCCTCGATTTTGATTATTTGACGCTAAACATACACCGTGGCTCAGTCTTGTCAATGTCCATCCAACTGGATACTCTAGTTTCGGATCAAAAATTGAATGGACTAGAATAAAAATATGTCTGAATCGCTGACTAACCTGATTGGCCACCAGTTTCCCGGTGGTGAATATCTAATAGAACACTGGGAAAACTTCCTGCTAACCGATTGCACGGGTGCTGATCTAATGGCAAGCGGCGTTGTGCACCCCATTGCCTTGTTTCACGTACCCATTATTGGTGCACAAACTTCTATTGCGGAGATGTTTGCCCTGGGGCAGGCTGAATCAGATTCCTCGATTTCCATTGAAAGCTATGACTGGCATTTCCATTCTCCGCTTAAGGAAAACGTTAGGTACTCGGTTACGGGGGGCGTAATAGATGTGCAATTAGACCTTGACGAAGGTGGCCGTCGTTATGATCTGATAACTTTTCGCTTTGAAATTGCAGGCGCTAATCACCCGGTGGCGACAACTGAGGTTGCGTGGCACTACAATCGTGGTACTACAATCGGAGCACACCAAAGTGAAAGTTAATGTCGGTGATACGATTCCACCCTGGACCATGGCCAGCGTCAGTATTGAAAAAATGAAAACCATGGCGGCTATTCTGCGAGACCCTAACCCGGTTCACTGGAACAGGAAAACTGTCGCGGCAATGGGCATGGGAGAACGCACCATTAATCAGGGCCCGTTAGGCATCAGCTACATGGTCAACATGCTACAGGCCTGGGCTGGAGAAAATTGCATTCAGCATATGCATGTGACCTTTCCCAATCCGCTGATTCTGGATGAGGACGAGATCATCGCCCGTGGTCAGGTGAAAGCGGTGGATGAAGACGGCTTGGTCTACTGCGAGACGTGGCTCGAACGGAATGGCGAGCGCGGATTGATTGAGGCGGAAGTCACGTTAAATCTCCACAATAAGCAAGTTTAGATAAAAACAGGACCCAGCCAATGACGACTAACAAACGGATATTACTTGCTGAAATTCCCAAGGGAAAACTAAGCGAAGATCACTTCTCCCAAGACGAGGTAGAGGTCACTTCTCCCGGTGAGGGTGAAGTGCTAGTCAAAACCCTGCTGCTTTCACAAGATGCCGCGAACCGCGCGTGGATGCAGGGCGCAACTTACCGTAGTGCGCTTAGTTCAGGACAGGTGATGTCGAGTGGGGGTATTGCTCAGGTTGTTGAGAGTAGCGATGATCGGTTTGAAGTGGGTCAGATTGTCACGGGCGATCTGGGTTGGCAGGAATATGCCGTATTAGCTGGTGATCAACTGGGCAAGGTAAGGCCTCATGATGGACCCATAAGCCATGGCTTGTCCTTGTTGGGGGTTGCCGGTCTCACGGCTTATCACGGCTTGATTAACGTGCCAGGTATTCATGCAGGTGAAACACTGTTGGTATCAGCTGCAGGCGGCTCAGTAGGTTCGTTGGTGGGTCAAATCGGCAGAATAAAAGGCGCAAAAGTCGTTGGTATTGCCGGTGGGCCAGAGAAATGTGCATGGGTCGTAAACGAGCTTGGGTTCGATGCCTGTATTGATTACAAAGATACCAACGCGCCCTTACGGAACCAACTAGGCGATGCCGCGCCAGAAGGCATTGATGTCTATTTCGACAACACTGGCGGAGATATTTTGCAGACCGCGTTGTTTGCTATGAAAATGAAAGGTCGAATTTCATGTTGCGGCGCTGTATCAATGTATGACGGTAAACCCAGTGCGGGTCCTTTTGGCATACCAGGTCTGCTGGTGACAAAGAGACTGGAAATGAAAGGATTTATCGTCTCGGACTATAGCCACCTGAATAAAGATGCTGTTCATGATCTGACCATGTGGGCCAGGCAAGGCGAGCTGAAGGTGGTCGAAGACATTATTGACGGCCTTGAGCATGCACCGCGCGGTTTGATTGGCCTGTTGGCAGGCGAGAACCGCGGTAAGCGAATGATTCGAGTCGCGAGTTGAGTCCGTAACCCTATTCCAAGATGTTACGTACCCTCAACTCTGATCTCTCATCCCTAAATTCTTAAATTGAAACCGCGCTATTCATCCTCTGGCGCGGGGAAATGGATGCCTGGTATGCCGCCTTGAAGGACTTGATACCATTCAGGTCTTGGCTGGACGGGTTCATAATCGGTAGGCACCATCGGTGTATCTTTGTTCCATTCGTGATGGATGGGCGGTATTTGGAATGTGCCGTTACTGGCGTTGGTCCCACCATCCACCAATAGGTCGACGCCGGTGATATAGCTGGCCAAATCGGACGCGAGAAATAGTACGGCATTAGTCACTTCCTGTGCTTCTCCGACGCGACGCATAGGGGTTCGGCTGGCAATCCATTTATCAATCCCCATCGCTTCCAACATCGGTCTTGTCATCTCGGTGACGATGAAACCGGGTGAGACTGCATTGACTCGGACCCCTCGATCTGCCCATTCGCAGCCGAGTTGTAAGGTCAAGTTTCTTAGGCCACCTTTTGCCGCTGTGTAGCCAATCACATTGTTTTCGTTGGCGCCGTTACCCATGATGGAGCAGATGTTGACGATTGAACCTTGACCACGTTCGAGCATATGCCGGCCGCATTCTCGAGCGTAATAAAACGCGCCGACCAGGTCGACAGAGATAATTCGATTGAACGTCTCTGCGTCGAACTGTTCTGCCGCAATGCCCCGTGCGTCTGCAATGCCGGCATTATTGATGAGCACATCGATTTTTGAATGGGCTAAAAGTCCTTCTTCAATCACTTTTTTGACGTCTGCTTCGATGGCAACGTCACCCGTGCAAACCGTCACCTTGCTACCGCTGGCTCGACACTTTTCGGCAACACCTTCAAGTAGTTCCGTACTGCGAGCCGTCAGAATCAGATCGGCACCTGCGGCGGCAAACGCTAAAGCAAATTCTTCGCCGAGACCATAGCTGGCGCCTGTGATCAGAACCACTTTGTTTGAGAAGTCGAACATGATTATTTCCTTGTTATGTTTGAAGTGCTGATCGCGAAAACGTCGAGATTGAGGATAAGGATAAATGGGGTCGGAGTAAAATTTACATTTATTCGACCCCATTTATCCTTGCTCTATCAAACGCTAAAGGCTGGTTCTAGCTGTCCATATCGAGTGGACGGTAATAGTCTTTCTTCTGACTTTCGTACTCGCCTCGTCGCTCCATGAATGATTGGCCTGCTGAACCTTCCTCGGATAACGTTAGATTTTGACGGAAAAAGTTAATACTTTCCGGGTTTAACGTCTGGGTGAGATTCCAGTATTCCTCGGCCTTTTCTGTCAAGCCGTGTTCACGGAACAGATTTGCGAGACGGAACGCAGCATCAGCTTTCTGTTGGTCGAAACTCAGTTCACGGATATTGCCGGTCACTGTTTCTACAGATTGAACAAATTCACTTTTGGCACCCTTTTCTACCCAGTCCCGCAATGCAGGTGTGTAGACATCATTGCCAAATTTAATGGATTGTTCTTTGTTGCCGAGTTCGTGAATCTTGGCATAGGTGCCTTCATCTATTCGCACAATTCTGCCTTCTTCGTCGATCCAGGCGGCAGACGGCACGTTAACAAAATTGAATGCACTGCTGATGATATGGTCTGCGTCGACAATCTGAATGTAGGTTGCCTTGGCAGCGTCGAAAATTGGTCCGGCGACTGCTTCACCGCCAGTGTCTTCTGCGACGCAGAGGATGACAAAATCAGGATCGTTTATTTCTTCGTAGACTTGTTGCCACACGGGCACATCTAGGAAACATCCTCACCATGAGGACCAGGTGACAATCAGAGCCTTTTTGCCTTTGAGGTCGGTCATTCTGATGACGTTGCCCTGACGGTCGGGAATTTCGAAATCCGGCGCCATTCCATTGACCATCATATTGTCTCGTTTGGCAGGTATTTCTGCGAAGCTCCAGACGCTAGATGCTTGGTCAAAGACGTAGGGCTGCTCGAGTAGATCAGCAAAGGCCGTCAGGTCAAACCACTGTTTACCATTTTGCGTGGTCAGCAGTTTGCTATTAAGCGGAATGCACATGTCTGCGTAGCAGGCACCTTCCGGTTTGAGTTCGAAGCCACTGATACGCTTGAGATCATCTGGATTGATCAGCAAGCCCGGGCCGCTGCCTGTCTCTGAGAGCGTGATTTGCCTGCCCTGATAAAGCACACTCGCGCTGCCTTCTGCGTGAATGGGTTTAGCCTCAAACGGGTGGCGGAGTTCTGGATAGGCCATAAAAGCTGCAGCCATGTACTATTCTCCAATTATCTGAATGCGAGAATCGACTATACGCGAACTTTCCTTCCTAAGAGAACTTCGGAGAGAAGTTCAGGACGCCCGGTATTTTGCACCCGGCGAGCCTATCGAGTCGGCGAGGTATGCATTTATCCTGGCTCCACTTTTGAGGGGACCACAAAACAACCCGGTAACACAAAATATCTACGCACTTCGGTTACACTGGGCTTATCGACGATCTACTTATGGCAAAAAGTCTTTCTGTCCCATTATGAGGAATTGAAGAATGGTTATTGATATAACAAAACGCGTGCTTGTACTTTTCTGGCAATTCCTCAAAGCAATCCAGGTCTTTGTCTTTGGTCTCATTTCGCTTGTGCTGCTGGTTGCCCTGGTGGCCGGTGGGCTCGGGGGTAGCGATATCGACGTGCCAGACGGAGGAGCCCTGCTATTGAATCCGGTCGGAGGTCTGGTTGAACAAAAGACCGCGCTTGATCCCCAAGCGCTCCTGATGTCAGGTGACGTGCCGAAGCAAGCCCTCGTCAAAGATATTCTGGATACCTTAGCACTGGCGAAAAACGATGAGAGGATACAGTACCTGGTGCTAGATTTTGACAAGATGGGGGGTAGCTACATTTCAAAACTCCAGCGTGTTGCTGCTGCAATTGATGACTTTAAGTCCAGCGGTAAAAAGGTTATCGCCACGGGCGCCCAATATAGTCAATCAGCGTTGTTTCTTGCGGCGCACGCTGATGAGGTTTTGATGAACCCTGAAGGCGTGGCGCTACCTGAGGGTTACGGTATGTATCGGACCTACTACAAAACGATCCTCGAAAACTACGATGTCTCAATCAATCTATTTAAAGTGGGTAAGTACAAATCAGCCATGGAGCCATACTTTCGGGACGATATGTCGAACGAAGATAAGACGGCGCGACTGGGAATTCTCAATAACTGGTGGTCCGCCTACACCAACGATTTTGAGCTGGCTCGTGCACTGCCAGCGGGGAGTATCGATCGACAACTCGCTGATACTGAGAATGAACTGAAAAAATATGGCGGCGATCTCGGCGTGCTTTCCTTGGAAAGTAAATTTGTTGATCGTTTGATCACCGACTTTGATCTAAGGACTTACCTCAGAGAATTCACGGGCGAAGACGAGGAATCCGGCGAATACCGCGCCATTGGTTTTGAAGACTACCTTGCACATGAACGTAAGCCCGAAGCGATAACAGGCAAGAAAATTGCGGTCATCACTGCGGTTGGCAGCATTGTCGACGGCTACGCAGGCGCAGGTACTATTGGGAGCCTCTCTCTCAACCAGCTGATACGCAAAGCACGCAAGGATGAAGATGTCGTCGCAATTGTCCTGCGAGTTGATTCCGGCGGTGGCTCGAAATCAGCTTCCGAAAATATTCGTAGTGAGCTGCAAGGTGTTCAGGCAGCGGGCATTCCAGTGGTTGCATCCATGGGGTCGGTGGCCGCTTCTGGTGGCTACTGGATTTCAGCCACAGCAGATGAGATCTGGGCCTCGCCAACAACAGTGACAGGCTCCATAGGAATTTTTGGCTTTATACCCACGATTGAAAAAACTCTGGCTCGTTATGGCGTCTATAGCGACGGCGTTGGCACAACACCTATCACCGGCGGTGCCAGTATCGAGCGCGGGGTAACCCCACTTTACGCAAAATTGATTCAGGCAGTCATCGATTCAGGGTACCAGCAGTTTCTTGAAACAGTCGCCAAGGGTCGAAATATGTCGGTGGATGACGTTCATGAAATCGCCCAGGGTAGAGTCTGGTCTGGCGACAAGGCCCTTGAACTTGGCTTGGTGGACAGCCTGGGCGACCTGGAACAAGCGATCGAATCTGCGGAAAAACTTGCCGGAATTGAAGACTATGCCACCTGGTATGTGGAACCAGAAATAACCACCCAGCAAAAAGTCATGAAACTGCTGGCGAGCGAAATAGCGGGTTCTGAGATCATGACAAAAACGGATCCGATTTCCATGATCCACAGGAAGTTAGAGAGAGAAGCCGGTTTCTTAACGGACCTGAATGACCCGCATCATGCTTACGTTATTTGCACTAACTGCCTGTTGGAACCCTGAGCGTCGAGAGACAGTTTTGGGGCGCTATCTGTTTTTCACTTTCGTGTGGTTATTGGTATCTCGACTTTCACGAATCAGCGCCTCGTAACAATTGTTTGCTGGTATTTTGGCTAGCCTGTCATACAGCAACACATTGACCACTGCGGCCAGATTCAGGCTCCCTATGGTGGGAATAAAGACCACAGAATCTGCCCGGTCCAAAACTTCCTGCTGTATTGTGCCGTCCTCAGGGCCAAAAATATAAAGTGCCTGGTTGGGGTGCTGGAACGCGGGCAATGGGGTAGCGCCCTCTACCAGCTCTACACAGACGACATGCGTATTGTCGGCAAGGTCGCCGGGCAGACTTGGTACCCAGGTGAGCGGAATGCTCAGGCTTATATTTTGCGTGTCGGTATTGAAGGATGCCGCCCGGTCGTAGCGCTCTCCCGTATAGAAGACTGAATCCACTTGAAAGCAGCCGGCCGCGCGCATGATCAGGCCAACGTTGATAGGGTTTTTGGGATTGCTCAAACCAATACTCAAGCTCGATTCGGTCATCTGTATTGCCAAAATAGTTTTGCTCGTGAGGCAGCAGTGTAGTCGGTTCTGGTGTTGAATAAATGAAACAAATAGGGTTGGCGGAAAATGTAAATTTGACTCCGACTTTTCCCCCCTCGTGTTTGTTATGCTGATGTAAAGGAAAATGCGCAGGAGAGTAGGGTGCCGAGATTGATAACGTTGATGCTGGGTTTGTTGTTCAGCACATTCAGTCAGAGTCAGACGCTGGTGCCTTTGCCCGAGCATCCCTCTGGCTTGTCTTGGCCGACCGAGACCTGGCCTAATGCAGCATTGGGCGATGATGTTGATAGAGCTGCGCTCGATGGCGCCATTGCCAGTTTGTTTGCTGTTAAACAAGCCAGTGGTGTACCTGACACCAGAGCGGTATTGATCATTAAAAGCGGTCAAATTGTCTATGAACAATACGCTGAGGGGTTCAACAAGGACTCTCGATTTCATTCATGGTCGGCCGCTAAGAGCTTTACCAACGCCCTAATCGGTGTGCTGGCAAATCAAGGTAAGCTCGATTTGGATCAGCAGGCACCGATTCCTGCTTGGCAGGACGATGAGCGGAGCCAGATTACTGTTCGCCAGATGCTTAACATGACTTCTGGTATTGATAATTCAGACAGAGCTGATGGTGGACTCCTCGGTGAGGCGTTGTGCGGTCGCGGTGCTTTGGACGTGAATCAGTTGGCTGCGAATCGGCCACTCATTTCTGAACCGAATAGCAAGTGGGCCTATTCAACAGCAACGAGCAATCTGCTCGCTTTTGTCGCTGGAAACCTAATGGGTGACGATCGTTATTCCCGACAGGCTTATGTCAATCAGCACCTACTTTCGCCTATCGGTGCTGATGACATCATTATGTCCTATGACAAGGCGGGTTATTTTCTCGGTGGCTCCCATGTCTATGCGGCCGCTCGAGACTATGCACGGTTAGGTTACCTGTATCTTCGTGACGGCGTCTGGGATGGGCAAAGAATCCTGCCGGAAGGCTGGGTCGATTTTAGCCGTACGCGGGCGCCAACGGAAAACAACGGAAATCACGCCGCACACTTCTGGCTCAATGTGAAAGGCAAGGGCTGGCAACCTGACATGTTACCGGGTGGGCCTGAATCAGCGTTCGTCATTGCCGGAAACGGTGGGCAGTATGTGTATATTCTTCCAAGTCATGACATGCTGCTTGTTCGACTCGGCGAATGGCAGATATTCTCTCGTGCAGACCTAGTCAAGTCGCTCGCTGCAGTGGTTGCTGTCTTTCCTCCACTAAAAGAAGCAACAGAAAGTGAGAGTGCAGAATGAAACCTTGGATTAAGTATCTCTGCATCGCCATCCTTATCTTGCTTGTGTCCTCGCTGACCTATGGCTATCAAAAATTTAGCCCATTGATCAACACGGGTACTGGGATGGTGGCACATCAGATTTGCTCTTGTTTGTATGTATCTAAACGAGAACTTCGGTCGTGCTTGGATGATCGATGGCCAAATATGCAGTCCATCGGGGCGGAGCCAATCCAACTCGACGGCCTACCTGCTGTAAAAGCCAACGGTTTTATTGCTATTCGAACGGCAAGTTATGAAGCTGGATTTGGCTGCACGCTGCAGGACTAGATTGAACGGCAATTATTCAATTCATTAACATAAAGTCCTGAACTTGGATCGTATTCATCAAAATCATCGAGTGAAACCGTGAAGAAATTTAAATTCTGCCCCATGTGTGCCGCATCCTTGATCGAACGAGTTAAGGATCGTATCGAGTGTTCTGCCGCCTGTGGTTTTGTTAACTACGACAATCCTACACCTGTTTCAGCGGTGGTCGTTGAATACGAGGGTAAGATTGTTCTTGCCCACAATAGTGCTTGGCGACACGATTTCTATGGTTTGATTACGGGCTTCGTTGACCATTGCGAGGGAGCGGCCGAATGCGCCGTGCGCGAGGTTAAGGAGGAGCTCGACTTGGATGCAGAGCCTGCAACGTTGATCGGTGTGTATCCATTTGAGCAATTGAACCAGGTCATTATTGGTTATCACGTGCGAGCAACAGGAACCATCACCCTAAACGAAGAGCTTGATCGCTATAGGCTCGTCGCACCCGAAGAGTGTGTTGCATGGCCTACTGGCACTGGCTACGCACTTCGCGATTGGCTGCAATCACAAGGCCTTGAGCCTGAGATGATTATTCCGTCGTGAAGGTATAGATGACTTTTTAGTTGACAGGAGCGAAACTCCCGAAAAGGATGTGAATTTTAGATCGACTTAATTACTCTGGCTCAATTTACTCTTATCTTTTCCTAAAACTCAGAGTATGATCGTTAGTCACTAACTTGCCCGCAGAGTTTTAAAGTAGCCCATGAGTAAGCGATCAGCCCATCGGCATAGCGCCGCAAACCTCTTTCTTCTCCGCTTTATCACGTTTGGTTTACTTGCTTTAGTAATCAACCCAGTTTTATCCCAAGCATCCACAATTGCAGGGAAATTACCTAACACAATCCAGTACCAAGGCGTTTTGTTCAACACCGACGGTAGCCGATACTCTGCCACCACAGATATACAATTCAGTCTTTACGCCACAGCGTCAGGTAATGGCGCAGCGACATGGACAGAGTAACATACCGGCGTTAACGTCGAGGATGGCGTATTCGCTGTTGTTCTGGGTGTAAGTTCCAGCTTCCCCCAAGCATCCTTTAAGACTCAACAATTTCTTGGGATCAAGATCGGTGCCGATGGCGAAATGACGCCACGTCTCAAGTTACAGAACGTACCCTACGCCTTTTCAAGTGCCACCAGCGTCAACCGAACCAATAATTCCTGCCAAGAAGGGGAGTCTGTTTGCGGTACAGTTTGTGCGAACCTAAAGACGGATAAAAACAATTGCGGTGGCTGTGCTAATGCCTGTGATTCTTGTGTTGACGGTAGCTGTGTTAGCGCCGGAACCGGTGGCGGAGATGTTTGTCAGGATGATCTGCTTTTCCTGTTCCCTGCATTCAACGATTTACCCCAAGATTGTGGTCATTTAACAAGAAGGCCAGAAAGATCGGCACAAAGGTTAGAAAAATACTGCAGCGACGTCGCCGAAAACTTAATTGACGGCAAGCTTATACGCGATGCATGTCAATCATCCTGCGATGCTTGCCCAACTCTCGTAGGGCCTACTGCTACAACGAGCCGTCCTGCTCAGCTGACGACCACCATTGGCTACCCTGGCTTCCTTTCGACGAGCACGGGTTCGCCCGTCACCACGACGGTAGATATTACCTTCAAACTCTATGTAAGCCAGACGGTGGTTGAAGCCTCATGGTCGGAAACATATCAGGCAGTCTCGATTAAGAATGGTCATTTTGAAGTTGAGCTGGGCTCGGTAGGCGGCATTCCCGTTGAGTTATTTAACGCGCCGCTCTTCTTAGGCGTCAGTATTGGAGAGGATGCTGAGATGGCGCCCCGCGTCAAGCTGACTTCCACCCCCTTTGCTTTCACGCGGACGACCTGCCCCGAAGACGACAGTGACTGTATTAACCAATGACCATCCGTAACGTCGAGAGCGTAAAGGATCACTAGAATCCATGAACCCTGAGATTACTAAGCCAGAAACTGACATGCTAAAAATTCGCGCCGTACTTGTAACATTGCTCCTTGCTGTATTGTCATTTCCAGGTAACGCAGCGCCGCCAACTACGATGCAGTATGAGGGCTACCTCACCAGCGTAACCGGTGTCCCTGAAACCGATACTCTGGATATCACTTTTAGCCTCTACACGACTCTGGTAGGCGGTGAAACCAGTTGGACGGAAACACACACCGCTGTCCAAGTTACCAATGGAGTATTTACAGTCAGCCTCGGGAGCAAGGCTGCCTTCACCAACGACCTTTTTACTAAACCGCTGTTTTTAGGCGTTAGTGTTGACCAGGACTGCAATGGCATCGCCGATGACTGCGGCGTATTGTCACCGCGTTTAGTTCTTTCATCTGTACCCTATGTGGTCACGTCCGCACAGACTGTTGCATGCGCTGAGGACCTCAATGCCTGTGATGGCACCTGCCGAAATCTGCAAACAGATCTGGAAAATTGTGGCGTTTGCAATACAGTTTGTGGAATTAACGCCATAGGCTGCGACGAAGGTAGATGTATATGTAATGCGAGTGCCTCCGGGTCACTCTGCAACGAATGTTTTGATGGTTTTACTAAGGACGGTAGCACCGGAAATTGTCTTGCGGTGAATCAGCCACCAACGGCTGTTGCGTTCGTAAATGGCGTGACGACACTGCCTGAAAACACCAGCGTCACTTCAAGAGTTAAGCTGGCAGATATTCTAGTCACTGACGATGCCTTGGGCGACGAGGCACTTAGTGTCAGCAACTCTAACCAATTTGAGATTGCGGATAACATCTTGTACCTCAAGCAAGGCACCGACTTGAACTTCGAGTCGAGCCCGACGAACTACAGCACTACTGTCGCAGTGGACGACACAACAGTAGGCGCGACACCAGACCTGACAAGCGCAACCTTCACGGTCACCATCACTGATGTTAACGAGGCACCGACTGCCGTTTCATTCAGCAACAGCGTGACGACACTACCTGAAAACACCAGCGTCACTTCAAGGGTTAAGCTGGCAGATATTCTCGTCACTGACGATGCCTTGGGCGACGAAGCACTTAGTGTCAGCAACTTTAGCCGATTTGAGATTGCGGATAACATCTTGTACCTCAAGCAAGGCACCGACTTGGACTTCGAGTCGGACCCGACGAACTACAGCACCACTGTCACAGTGGACGACACCACAGTAGGCGCGACACCAGATCTGACAAGTGCAAACTTTAGCATCACGATGGAAAATGTTAACGAAGCCCCATCGGGCACGGATAAAACGACCAGTGTTTTGAACAACACCACGTTGTCGTTTACGGCAGCAGACTTTGGTTTCTCAGACCCGAATGACTTCCCGGCTAACGAGTTAAGCGCCGTCATAATAGCCTCGCTAAACCTTGCGCCCGGAGCTGGCCTGAAATTGAACGGTGCTGACCTTAGTGCTGAGCAAACCATCAGCGCCGGGAATTTGACCAGCCTGGTGTTTACGCCCCAGAGCAGCGGTGACCTAACAAGTTCTAGGCTCACCTTCCAAGTGCAGGATAACGGCGGCGCCCTTGATGGCGGCATAGATGTCGATCAAACAGCGAATAACTTCACTATTAACGTTTTAGGCGCCAATGAAGCGCCGACAATTTCCAATATTGCAGACCAGGTAACAAATGAAGCCACGACGATTATTGTTGCGTTTACTGTTGATGAGGGTGTGGCTACTGGCGAAGACGGACAAACCTTGACGGTTACTGCTACCAGTAGCGTTCAACCGCTGGTTCCTGATAGCGCTATTGCTGTGAATTACAGCGACAATGGCGCCGCGTCCGCCTCTGACTTGTCACCCACATTGACAATCACGCCTGCACCGATTAACGGCGTAACGACCATTACCGTTACTGTTACCGATAACGGCAATCCTGCTAAATCCGCAAGTGACACTTTTGTGCTGACAGTGAATGGTATTCCAGCGGCCACTAATACGAGCGCAAGTACGGCACAAAATACCGCAACAACCATTACGTTGGTTGGTTCAGATGCTGAAGGTAGTGCATTGACCTACACAGTTGTGACCAATCCTACCCAAGGTAACTTAGCCGGCTCAGGGAATACGCGTACCTACACACCGAATACGGGTGTGACCGGTAGCGATTCATTTACCTATAAAGTAAATGACGGTGTTGCAGACAGTCCTGTTGCGACAGTCAACATCACGATTTCTGGAGCGGATGGCGATGGTGATGGGTTTACCAGCGCGGGCGGTGACTGTGATGATACTCAGGCATCGGTTAATCCTGGTGCGACAGAAATTTGTGGCGATGGTGTCGACCAGGACTGCAATGGCACTGCCGATGACGGAGCTTGTAGTGGCGGAGGTGGCGGCGATGTATGCGCACCGTTAACGACTTGCGGAGGCTCTTGTTCCGACACCCTAACTGATCCGAATAATTGTGGGGGTTGCGGTACGGTTTGTTCTGGCCTAACCCCTGTTTGTAGCGGCGGCGGCTGTGTTCCAGCCGGTGCGGGCATCTAATGAATGAAGAGGCAGCAGATAAATAAGTGCAAATCATGAAAGAAATAAGACAGCAGTTTGACCGAGCTGCGGTTATCCCACAGCGAATGCTCAGGAACCTTACTAACAGTGCCCGACTAACAGTTGCCGGGTTGGCTTTGCTATGGTGCTCGACGGTAGCTGCGAGTGGAATCAGCAGTGAACAGGCTGACCAGATTCTGTCGGAGTTGACGCAAATCAAAAGTTTGTTCGAGCAGCAAAATGCCGATGTTCCAAGCAGGGCTGCGGCTCAAGCTCTGCCTAGTCGTGCGGCGGTTGTTTCGCTGAAAGACAAAAACACATTGGGTAATCATGATGCGCCCGTAGTGATGGTTGAATTCGCAGATTACGAATGCCCTTTTTGTCGACGCTTTCATGTAGAGAGTTATCCAAAACTAAAAGAAAAGTATATCGATACCGGTAAGGTCCTATTTGTCAGTCAGGATTTACCACTTGGTTTTCATAAGAACGCTATGCACGCTGCACACGCAGGTAGATGTGCAGGTGAACAGGATAATTTTTGGGCATTCCGTGACGAGCTAATCGACAACGCGAGTCAACTGTCTAGAGCAGATATCACCTCCTACGCAGAGAAAATGAATCTGGATTCGTCCAAGCTAAACAAGTGTATTGATTCCGGTCGTTTCCAAAAATATATCAATTCGGAGGTTGCTGAGGCCGGGAAAATTGGTATTACAGGCACCCCATCATTTGTGATCGGCAAGCGCGGCAACAATCAGGTTAGCGGGCAGATAATCGTCGGCAGCAAACCCATTGCGACTTTTGAAAGCTTAATCGATAGTCTTTTAGGTGACGATGTCGCGGAGGTACAGCCTAGCAGTGCTCGGTATAAGCTCAGTCACACTGAACTCAACACAGTAGAACAAAACTAACCGGCGGAATGTCATGATTTACCCAAACCTTAAGGTAACCTTTGGTATAAAGGGTATCGTGCTTGCTCTCGGGATTTCAGTCTTGAGCACTACCACACTGTTGGTTCAAGCCGCTGAGCGCTCGAGCGATAACTTTGTTATAGGTTTCGATAATCTCGCAGTCGCGGTGGGTACACAATCGGACGGAGTCTACAAACTACGTAGTGAAATACCTTGGGCTGGTACGTCCGGGGAAGCAAAGTCTCCGCGATTCACGCTCGTAACCTCTGGCACCGTACGCGCCAACGCTGCACTACGGCTAGCTCCGCCGGTCGTCACTCAGCCTGCCGCTGCTGTGGACGTATATGATCCTCTGACAAATATAACAGGTACGTTTGGTCGCGAAGCAACCATTACGTTACACGTTGACGCAAACAACGACGGGGTTGCTGACAACGATACCGTTATCGCCACTACTACAGTTAGTTCTACTGACGGCCAATGGAGTATCCCGCTTGATTTGGAGGTAGGGAGCGTGATCAATTTGGTCGCAATTGCCGATGACTCGCGAGGGAAAACCCTGCCGGCTGATGTGCCAACGATTGTGGCGAAGGCTTTAAAGATTTCTATTGCTGGATTGACCACGAACAACGACGGTTCCATTATCCTTAGCGGCACTTTTGAAGGCCCAGTGGATGCGTTAGTAAAAATCAATGGCCTGACAGCAACAACAGAGGGGAGCGCCTGGTCCCTAAACCTTTCTAGCGAGGCTACGAACGAATTGTTGCAATCGGACTCCGCAGAGATCAAAGCTATTGTAATCACCGGTTCACAAACTCAAGCCGAGGCGAGAATTGTCGCAACTAGCAATAACGGAGTGCCTTCCCTCAATGATGAGCCACCCATTGTAGGTCAGGATAGCGTCACGACGGCAGAAGACACGAAAGTAACAATTGATGTTCTGGCCAACGACACGGATCGTGCCGGTGGACTGGAGCCGTCCAGCCTTAGGGTTGTGAGTTTCGAAGGAATAAGCGCAACTGCCGTGGATGGCAAAATTGAATACGTGCCAACGGCAAATTTTACCGGGACAGCGGCGCTTACCTATGCGGTATCGGATCTTGCTAATAACGAATCAGAACCAGCCACGGTGACGGTTATTGTGACACCCGTCAATGATGCTCCTACAGCGAGCAGCCCCGCACTCGAACTTGCCGCCTGCGTCGCTACTGAACAAACCCTTGGCAACGATGTGGATGGTGACAATCTCACGGTTGCGCTGACCTCTGCTCTCGACCCTAGAGACGGCACAGTGTCCTTTGCTAATGGTGTGATGACGTTTACTCCCCCTGACTTTATTGGTTGGGAGTCTCTGTCATTAAGCTACACCTTAAGTGATGGATCGTCGGACGGCATTGTAAATGGAATAGTGACCATCACCCGCGACAAAAATCAATTCCCCAAATTTGATTCGAATTCGCTACCAGAAATTACTGCCCTGGCCACCGGGCTTCGGACTAAACTGAAACCTAGTGACTTAGGTGGACTGCCGATGGCCAGTGAAAATGGCAACCGTGTTGGTGTGGTGCTTAGCAGAAACAATCTGTTGTTCTCTCCGGGCACCAATGAAATTACCTGGCGCACCCGAGCAAGCCGCGCCAATGAAGGTGATCCAGCCTGTAATGTCAGCCTTAATCAGATTGTAGAGATCACATCCACATTTGAGCTACCGCCTGATACCAAGGTGGCGCTAGGGAGTAGTGTTGTTCCCTTTTTGGTGGACAAGTCGCGCGTTGTCATGGGGGCCTTTGTCACGGAGAATATAAAATCGGAGGATCTGCTTTATGAACCTGAACTTGATAACAACGACGGTCTGATAGTCGTTGGCACCGACGATATTATTCGTTTCACTGACTCTCCGAGTTTCGCCGGTCGTATGCAGTCGATAACATTTAATGGGAGTGGACTCAACCTCGGCGATAAACTCACTCAGACATTCACACTCGTCTCTCGCGTTTCCCCAGAGATTAGGCAAGTGCAATTTAATCAGACTTCGACGCCGGTGTTCACAGGCACACCAGACGACGAGGTCGCAACAAGGTATGAAAACACCATAGCGGTTAGTAAGGCTGAAAGCACTTTCGAGATTGATATCACTGCCTCCGATTTCTCCACATCCCCTTTAAATATCAAAGTGTTTTATGGCGGTGAAGAAATTGGCAGTCAGCGCTACTCATTAAGAGGGGCCATTGTAAGAAGTGTGCTGATGGCTACTATTCCAGACATGATCTCCGCTGACCTTAATGAAATAACCATCAAAGTATTTGTTGATTCTGCACCCGACTTAGTTGCAGAAAAAACATTCTGCCTGATGTTTATGGACAGCTTAGCCAGTCTTGGCTCAGGTGATGCCGATAAGGATGGTCTAACCGACTTTGAAGAAGGCTATCGAGATCAGAACCAAAACTGTGTCCTGGACTATTTCGAATCAAATAAATCGGATGCTGCTCCTGTAGGTACTGATTCCGGGCGAACTGTGCGACTTGGTTCCTTGGCATTCAATAAAGGTAGCCTTAGCCCAGAAATACCCAGTGCAAGCTTACCCACCCAGGATTCGGGATTTACAAACCCTACCGGTATATTTGACTTCGTTATCGTTGGCTCTCCCAACGAAACATCGGAGCTGCGTATTGTGCTGCCACAAACTGGCCCCATACCCGCCGGTGCTGTTTACCGTAAGCTGGATACGTCTAACAATGCTTGGACCGATTTTGTGTTGAATGAGAAAAATAGTGTTTGGTCAGCGGGCGCCGAGAAAAACCTTTGTCCATCACCCAGTTCCGATGAGTGGGAGTCGGGGCTAGTGGAGGGGCGATATTGCTTACGCCTGGTGATTGAGGATGGCGGGCCGAACGACGACGATAAATCTGTCAATGGATCTGTCGCGGACCCAAGCGCTATCGCTATTGTTGATACCGGCAACAATGATCCCATCGCTGTATCTGATGAAGCGACGATCTTGTTCAATCGTACGACCGATATTCAAGCGCTTGGCAACGATACTGATGAGGACAACGATACCCTCGCCATTGTTGGCGCCGTCGCGGTGTTTGGTTCCGTTACCATTAGCGAGACATTGATCAGCTATACACCGGAAACTGATTTCGTGGGTGCTGATGAAATCTCGTACACAGTCTCCGACCGACAAGGCGGTATAGCGGCATCAACGGTGGCCGTTGATATTATTGCAAATCGAGCTCCGGTTGCATCGGCCGACCTTGCCTCCACTCCAGCTGGTACAGCAATTACCATCAACGTGCTGGCGAATGATAGCGATCCTGATAATGACACGCTGCTAATCACTCAGACGTCTTCAACCGATGGCGCGGTGTCGGTTAGCAACGGGAGCCTGCTTTATACGCCTTCGAACGGATATTCCGGCACAACCAATATCACCTACACCATTCAGGACAATGCAGGTGGTGCTGCGTCAAGCACTGTCACCGTGGAAGTGAATCCCGTTCAAGCGGTTGTGCAAAATACAAACGGAGGGGGCGGCGCACTGGGTTGGATGCTCGTTATACTGGGTGTCATTGGGGTTCTGCGCCGATACAACCTGAGGTTAGTCATTGTTGCTGCGCTGTTGTCCTGCTCACTTAGCGCTAACGCAGAGTGGCAAGTTTATGCTGGCGCCGGTAGTGCGGAAGTGGACTTCTCCAATGCTCCGGGAACCACTACGCGAATAGATGACAGTGACACCAGTTGGTCCGTTGGTGCTTTGTACCAAATGGATCAGTTCGACTTTACGTTTCAATATCAGGATATGGGTGAAGCGAATGTAAACTTCGCAACAACGACCGCAGCGCCGGTCGCGTTTCTGCAACAAGTTGCCGAACTGCAGCCTCTCTTGTCGGAGGGTTTTTCCATTGGTATCGGGTATGCATTCTTGTCCCGCGAACGATTCAGTGCTCATCTCGAAGGTGGCATTTACATCTGGGAATCCAAGGTAGCGTCAGACCTGTTTTTGAATGGTAGTCTGGCACAATCGATAACAAAGGTAGATCGGGGTAACGATATGTATTTGGGTGCACGGGGTGAATTCCAGTTGAATGATCACTGGGCTGTGCTACTACGCTATCGGTACTTCGATATTTCTCCAGACTCCATTCAAAACTGGGAAGCTGGGCTCAGCTACACATTCTAAGTTCCGGCGCCCAGGTGCTTAGGCGCTTTCAATCGCTGCAAAATGAATCGTGGCGCAACTAACAAAAAGCCACTGATAGTTCCGCAAAGGTGTGCTGCAACCACGACCTTTGAGCCTATCAGCGTTTCAATAGATGGGTCAGCACCCCAGATCATCTCGTAGCCTAGTTTAATCACAAGACCTAGGGATAGGAGCCAAGCAGTTTTTCTTCCCTTCTCAAAGTCACGGACAACACCCCAAACGAACACGCCATGGAGTGCACCAGACAACCCCACGTACCAAGTAACGGATTCAAAAAAAAGCAGTAACCCAATTGTGGTCCCACAAGCACTGATCAAAACAATGAACAAGAAACGCCAGGTACTATAATAGTCACCATGCAGAAGCCAAAGCGTCGATACGCCTGCTAGATTTAGCAGTAAATGAGAGAGGCTAACGTGCGTAAAGGATGCTGTGACCAGCCGCCAAATTTCGCCCTGCCAGACGAGTCGATTTTGGTAGCGCAAGAAATCATCGCTCGGTATTAAGCTAAGCAGACATAACGCAACAACGATTAATGGCCCAGTCAAGCTAACTAAAACGGACTGGCTATTTTTCTCTTTCCGTTGAAGCAATGGTCCTTCCTGATTATGTGATTGAAGAGTATCGATAGCGCATTCAATATACTTGCTTCTATTCCGAAATGCCTGTCTCTGAGGTGAGATCCGCTCTGACCATTGGCTGAGTTGCAGCCATAACTACAAAGGAGACTGAAAGTGGTTAAGTAAAGGCCGAGGTTTGTAAATCGCACCAAGAGATGAAACAGGCAGAGTAAAATTACGCCAATCGGCATAGCCATGGCAGATTAGGTTGACGGTGATGGCGCGGATATTAGACTCCTACTTGAAATGGATCAAACACCTGGAAATGAAGCCGAGCGTAACGGTAATCCGAGATCGACATAGGCGCGTCGCACCGGAAGCGTGTGTGGCCGCGCCAACCGGTACTGGCTACGCGCTTCGCGATTGGCTGCAATCGCAAGGCATTGAGCCCGAGATGATTACCCTGCCGTGAAGGTATAGATGACTTTTTAGTTGACGGGAGAGAAAATTCCACGAAGTATGTAAACTCTTCACCGATCCCGATTTACGACCCCCATTTATTTTATGAATGAAAATGATAGTAAGCAGGCCAAGTCTCCGTTAATGGCATTGGTTGAGTATCAGGTCCGCACCGAGACCACTTCTGTGAACGAGTGGCTGGATGTATGGCAGGATCGAGGTGAAGACGCGCTGGCAGGTGAACCCGAAACCAGTTCCTATGAAGCGGCTGTTTCTGATCAGGACCCTGATCAGGTGCTGGTTTTTGAACGTTACACAAACGGTCGCGCAAGTGTCGATTTGCACATAACGCGGCCCGCTCACGCCACGCTGATGGAAACAATGGGAGGGCGAAAGATGACGCGCCGGCGTGTCATGAGTAATCACTTTGCAGATGTTGATCACTATGGTTGGTGGTCAAGAGCGCTAGATGAAGCACCGATGCGCGATGCTGATGTCCTCATCACGCTGATTGGTACTCGATTTGCCAGTGATGAAATGAAACAACGCTACATCGACGTCACCAGTGAGCATGCTGCGTATTGCTTCGATGCTGAGCCCGATACATTGATCTATAACGGCTGTATCGCGCAAGGTGACGCCGACCGTGGTCCTGACATTAAGACCGGAGATATGTTATTCGTGGCGGCGTTTAAAAACGAAGCAGCAGCGATCAAGCATCGCGATGATCCGCGCCACGTCGCCCTGCAACCCAGGCTAAGTGAAATCGAACGTGAACGAACGTTTATGCGCACTTATAAAAGTACTGGGCGAGGGTATCTTTGGCGTATTACTGGCTGAAAACCGCATGCTATGATCTTTATACTTTTTAGAGATGAAGATTATGGCGAGTCTGATAGCACCGTACGCAACCGAAAAACCCGATGAAATTGCTCTGGCAGACGACTTTGGTGAAACCACCTGGTCAGAGTTCAATTCACGGGTAAATCAATTAGTGCAGGCGTTGCGCGCAAAAGGCCTCGCCACCGGTGACGCGTTTGCCGTGATCAGCGGCAATCGACGTGAATATGTTGAAGCCTTTACTGCCGCCTCCCATGGCGGGTGGTTGTTAGTCCCGATTAACTGGCACCTGGTTGCTAAAGAAGTCGCCTATGTACTCAGCGACTCAGGATCAAAAGTACTGCTGGTCGATTCGCGATTTATTGAGCTTGCTGAAGCCACAATGCTACAAGCCGAACGCCCAAATCTGGATGCTGTCGTGATCCTAGGCAGTGATGCGTTCGCAGATGAAATGGAAGACGCGATCCCATACGAGGAGTTTCTTGGCTCACAATCACCGGCAGAACCCGAAGATCAGCTCCTCGGAGGCCCGATGTTTTACACATCTGGCACTACCGGTAATCCCAAAGGCGTAAAGAGCGGTCTTTCACAAACCGGTGCGCCCGTTGAGGTGCTCAAGATGGTCGGAGACGGCCTCTCGGGTATGTTGCAAATGACACCTGGAGGCAGAAGTTTGCTCGTGGGTCCCATTTACCACTCGGCACAATGGGCATTTTCGTTTCTGCCGATGCTGGCAGGCAGCAGTATTGTGATGCGGCATAAGTTTGATGGCGAAGAAACACTTAAGCTAATTGACCAGTACAAAATCACCAACGTTCATTTAGTACCCACACAATTCACTCGCATGCTGCGACTAGATGAAGATATTAAGAAGGGATTCGATGGCGGTAGTCTGAGTGTGGTTTGGCATGGTGCAGCACCTTGCCCACCTCAGATAAAACGCCAGATGATTGAATGGTGGGGTCCCGTGGTCAATGAGTACTATGGCTCAACAGAAGGTTCAATCGTCACGACAGTGAGTTCGGAAGACTGGCTGAATCGTCCGGGTACTTTGGGTAAGCCGGTGGCAATAATGGAGGTCATTGTTATCAAGGAAGATGGTTCTCGTGCTGCCGCTGGTGAATCGGGGACTCTGTATGTCAAGAACCTGATGGGCTCGGATTTTGAGTATCATAATGCGCCTGAGAAAACGTCTGACGCGCACCTTGAGCCAGGCGTATTCACCTTTGGCGACATTGGGTACCTGGACGATGACGGCTACCTCTTTATGAGTGATCGCAAGATCGACATGATTATTTCTGGTGGTGTGAACATTTATCCCGCTGAAATCGAAGCCGCTCTAATCGGTCATCCGGCTGTACTTGATGCAGCGGTTTTTGGGGTGCCGAATGATGACTTCGGTGAAGAAGTAAAAGCTGCCGTAGAACTCGCACAGGGTATTGAGCCCGGGGAGCAACTAACGGAAGATCTGATTGCCCACTGCCGAGAGCATCTCGCGGGATTCAAAGTACCGAGGTCCGTTGACTATGAAGAGAGTCTGCCGCGTCATCCCACTGGTAAATTGCTGAAGCGATTATTGCGTGACAAGTATTGGCAAGACACCGGTAGGAACATCTAAGGTCTCGTGGTCGCAAAATTGATGTAAAGAGATCGGTAGATTGATGACGGTCAATGAGGGGAAGCTTGTGTCTGAAGATTTGAGTTTAAGTGAAGCTATTTACAATTGTCGTGCGATGCGTCGTATCAAATCGGATGAGGTGCCAGAGAGGCTTCTTGTTCAATTGATTGATGCGGCCAATCAGGCTCCGTCGGGTTCAAACTCACAGAATGCTAGATGGATAGTTGTGCGAGATCCCTTAGTAAAGAAACAGCTAGCTGATCTAAATCGTCTGCACGGCGAACCTTACATTTCTGCAGGTATTAAAAAGCCCGATTCCAAAAAACATAAGCGCATGCTCGATGCAGTGGTTTGGCAGATGGATCATCTGCATGAAATTCCAGCGCTGATTGTTGCGTGTTTTGACTACCCAGAGAAAGTCGAAGGTGTAGGTGTCTATAGAAGTGCCGGCTCAGTTTGGCCGGGTATCCAAAATCTTTTGTTAATGGCGCGGTCTCTCGGGCTTGCTGCTGCGCCAACAACATTGGCCTTGCGCGATCAAGATGCGGTGCGTGAGATTCTTGATCTTCCAGAAACGTTCGCGGCACTCTGTTTGATTCCGGTTGGGTATCCGCTCGGAAAGTTTGGTCCAGTTGCGCGTAGACCTATTGAAGACGTGATGCGGTTTGATCGTTGGGATTGAATTGCTGCGTTCAGAGTAACGAAATTTAGGAAGTAACGAAATTCAGCCAAAACGAAATTTAGGACACCCACCATATAGCTAATAGCGCACAGCGGTCTGTCTTTATGACTTAAGCATTTTGCAGATATAGCTGATTCAATAGATGCGTCAATTGTCATACTCTGCAGCGATGACATATCCGCGCTCCCATTTGGTCGATCCTGACGGTGGTATTTACCATGTTTGTTCGCGTTGCGTTAGGCGCGCCTTCCTTTGCGGTTCTGATCGCGTAACAGGTGCTGACTTTGGTCATCGAAGAGACTGGTTAGAGCAGAGGATACTTGAGCTATCCGACATTTTTGCCATGGACCTATTCGGTTATGCAGTGATGTCTAATCATTATCATATTGTGCTGCAAGTCGTTCCTGATCGTAGCAGCAGCTGGTCTGATGAGGCGGTTGTGGAAAAATGGCTAGCGCTGTTTCCAAGACAAGCAAATCCAGAGATTGCAGAACAAGTCAGCAAGGCTGCGAGATTTGAAATATTATCTAATCCAGAGCGGATCGTGTTGCTGCGCCATCGATTGAGTTCGTTGTCATGGTTTATGCGATGCTTGAACGAACCGCTCGCGCGGCTTGCGAACAAAGAAGATCAGTGTAAAGGGCGATTTTGGGAAGGACGGTTTAAATCTCAACGACTTCTGGATGAAACAGCCGTGATCGCTGCCATGGTGTATGTAGATCTAAACCCCATGCGCGCAGGTATTGCGACAGGCGTTGAAGACAGTCACCACACGTCTATTTATCTTCGTAGTGCAAGTCAACCAGGTGACGAGATGATGAGTGCGCTCAATGCGCCTGGTGAAATTTTACCCGTGTCTTGCTCTTTGGATGAATATAGGGCGCTTTTGATATGGACTGCACTATCCCAAGAATCTAAGCGTCCTATCACAAAGCTTGCACAACGCACTCTGGCTCAAAGTAACGCACCGAATCCGACTATGTGGCTTGAGCACTATTTGCCGAAGCCGCATCGCTGGCAAAGAGCGATCGGTTCAGTTCAGTCCTTAAAAGATTATGCGAAAAATCTAAACCAATGTTGGATCAAAACACAGTCTATGCGTCTACTCGCGTAGATGTATCGGGGTAGATGAAGTAAGGCCTACCGTCATTTTCGCGTCGAAGTTATTGAAACTAGCTTAATGAAACGCCTTCAGCGTTAGTTAAGAATACAGATCTTGCCTATTTTAGGCTCAAACCATTCGGTGCTTGTGCCGCCTCCATCCATATCATGGGTGTCCTAGATTCGCTCCACTAGATTCGCTCCAGATCATGGGTGTCCTAGATTCGTCATTCTATCCCAAGAATCTAAGCGTCCTATCACAAAGCTTGCACAACGCACTCTGGCTCAAAGTAACGCACCGAATCCGACTATGTGGCTTGAGCACTATTTGCCGAAGCCGCATCGCTGGCAAAGAGCGATCGGTTCAGTTCAGTCCTTAAAAGATTATGCGAAAAATCTAAACCAATGTTGGATCAAAACACAGTCTATGCGTCTACTCGCGTAGATGTATCGGGGTAGATGAAGTAAGGCCTACCGTCATTTTCGCGTCGAAGTTATTGAAACTAGCTTAATGAAACGCCTTCAGCGTTAGTTAAGAATACAGATCTTGCCTATTTTAGGCTCAAACCATTCGGTGCTTGTGCCGCCTCCATCCAGATCATGGATGTCCTAGATTCGCTCCACTAGATTCGCTCCAGATCATGGGTGTCCTAGATTCGCCAGATCATGGGTGTCCTAGATTCGAGATTCGGATCCTCAGATCATGGGTGTCCTAGATTCGGCTCTCAACCAGAACCTTTTGCTCGGACTTTTTTCTTTCGAGTGTCACTTCGCCAGGTATGGAAAGGGTGATTTTTACAAACGACATCTGGATGCATTTCGCGGCGAACGTAATCGGATGGTGTCATTGGTTACTTACCTGAATGACGGTTGGCTACCAGATCAGGGCGGTCAACTTTTGCTATACCCCGAGGAACACGAAGCGATCAAGGTTACACCAGAACTTGGTACAGTCGTGCTTTTCCTCTCTGAGGAGATACCACACGAGGTGCTGCCAGCACATCGAAACCGCCTTGGCGTCGCTGGCTGGTTCCGTGTAAACACAACAGCTGTAATAGACAAGGTGGAACCATCAAGGTGAGTAGTTATCGGCGTTACCTGCCTCAAACTCTTTATGCGCTGTCTTTAGCCGCGGCTTTAGCATTTTTCGCAATATCTGCAGACGCAGAAAGTGAGATGGCAATTGAAAAGTATCTTGGCGAACTGTCGTCTGAACGCGGCTTTGAACTAATCGGTCTTGGTCTGGTTGGTTCTGATGTGTTTAATGCACCTAACAGTGATATTTCTACAGAAAAGGCGGTGGAACGAGCGCTCAATCGATACAACCATGCCGTACAAATTTCCAACAACCAGGTACGGCGGGTAGTGATACTGGGCCGCAAGGGCACCGACGTTGGTGCATTGCCTGAGGATTCCGTCGAACCAACTATCGAACAGTGATTGTTAGAGGTACCCGAAAACGGGATATCGTCATATGTGCTGTCATCAAAAGGCGGCAATTGTTGGGTTCAGAGTGAAGGGGTGTAGTAAACGTACTTCGTTGCTTTTGCAAAATTGGGTTAGACTATTTGTCCTGTAAGCGCCAACCATAAGACATCAGACAAAGGATGACGCGATATGACTAACAGAAAAGTACTAGGTACCTCACTCGGTTTCATTGCGATTTTTATAGCAATTGGCTTCGTTTTGTTTTGGTTCCGACAAGTGAACCTTGTCGCACTGCCGCAAGATACAACCTTATTCGTGGTCGCGTTTATCGCCGTGGCCGTATTGGGTATAGCAACCTTTATCGTCGGGACTCGATGGTTCGGTGGTATTCCTGCGGTTGGCGCGATCATCGTTGGCGCATTCATGACCGGTACGATTTACATCAGCCCTCAAAAAGTGGCGGATAATCCGGTAAAAGTAGGCGACGTCATCCCTCAATTTGTCGCCCTGAACGACGACGGTGAGCGCTTTAACTCCGGCGATTTGATGGGCAAACCGACGCTCATCAAGTTCTTTCGCGGCCACTGGTGACCTTACTGCGTCGCCGAGTTACGGCGATGGACAGAAATAGAGGCCGAGTTTGCGAGGCGCAACTTGCAAGTGCTAACGATTAGCACAGATTTACCTGAGGTCATTAAAAAGCGGCGTGGTGTACATGGCTTGAAAGCGACAATGTTGTCGGATCGAGACCTTATTGTCATCGACGCGTTTGGTTTGAGGAATCAACTGATGCATTCCGGTCCCTCGGGTGAAGGCGAAGCAGAAGTCTTACCCGTGCCGACCACGATGCTCGTTGATGCAAATGGCAAGGTGCTTTGGATTGAACACGCCGATAGTTACCAGTGGCGTTCTGGACCGGAAGTTGTGCTAGCTGCTATTAAAAGCCACTTAGATAGCACCGGCGCTCGCTAACTGAGTTGGAGAATTTCATCTAACAGACCGCAATAGAATATTAGGACACAAGCGAGTAGTTTTTATGTGGTTGAAAGGTGAGCAAGTAACAGACTCCGCAATATGCGCTTATCGAGAAGCTCTATTGTGTGCTTGCCCCATTCCTCGCGCGACATTCCGCTTGGTTTCATGTAGTCACTGTACTGATTGATTTGTGGATACCGGTTTAGCATTGGCTCAAAAGGTGTTTGGCTACTAGCATTTCCTGAAACTGCCAGCGCGGCTATAGTCATCCCATGATACGACTCGTGATTGGAGAGAATCTTGTACTTTCCCTTATGCCCCATTGCAATTTGTGCCTGCCGAACGAGCTTCAAGGCGGTGTCTACTGCCTCTGAACCGCCTGAACAAGGTGACTAGCGTTCAAGGGGCCTGGCGCAACATCCGCGATTTTGTCGCATAGGGTCGCTCGGGGTCTGCTGGCTAAAATGGGGTGTACAAAATTGAACTCATCGAGCTGTTCAATGATGGCTTGCTTCACGCGGGAGTCGTTGTATGGAATGTTAACGGCCATGGGTCCCCCAGAAGCGTCAATATACTGTTTCCCGTTCGTGTCGTAGAGATGTATACCTTCTGCGCGTTCGAGCTCGATATGAAACGGATGGTGGGAAAAAGTATTGCACCACTCCCCCTCGGGTTTTACTTAGCTGGGGAGATGCTTGTTGTTGGTGTGACTCATGGATTTATCCTGGAAAAACTCGCTCTTCTGTGAAGGAGAAATGCTAGCATGCACTCCGCCACTTAAACAAGTATATACTTGATAATAAAAGTGAAGACATGCTAGCATCTGGGTTTACAACGTAGCCGATGGCACAGCACTAGCGGATGCATGTACTAAATGCTGCCAGCGGCAGTAACAAGAAGAATGGGTTAATTGAAACGTAGCACTATCATATGAAACTCAATTTTAGGGAAAGACATGCGTAATTGGCTTACATTAACCCTGTTTTTTTTGAGCTTAGCAGCTTGCAAAGTACTAGGAAACAGCACTTTGGATACAACATATGAGAATACTTGGGAGTACGCGACGCCTGAGTCGCAAGGTTTCGACTCCGAAATATTGACCAATATGTTGAAGCGAATACACAAGGATGACTTGGACGTAAACAGCATCCTGCTGATGAAAGGAGACCAGGTGTTTCTCGAATTCTATCGCTATCCTTATCATGCAGATTCATTATTCAACATCATGTCAGTTACCAAAAGCATAGTATCCGCTATGACCGGTATAGCGCTTGATCGCGAAGTATTGGCCTCCATCGATGATCCTCTAATGACATATCTGAATAAATATGATCCGCTGATCCTCGATAAACAGAAGCATAACATTACCGTAAAACATGCGCTGACCATGACGACAGGATTAGCGTGTACTGATACAAATAATCAAGAAATGAAGCGTATATTCCAGTCGAGTGACTGGACCAAGGCCAGCTTAGAGTGCCCGCAGGCTTACTCCCCGGGAGCAAGATATGGCTACTCGTCGATGGCGACTCACTTGTTGGGGGTTGCTCTCACAGAGGCGACTAATACAGACCTGTTGACCCTTTCCAAAAAATGGTTATTTGAACCGCTCGGTATGGATGAAGTATTTTGGGAAAGCACTCCTAGAAAATATCGTTTAGGCGGCGGGTGGATCTGGATGACACCACGCGACATGCTCCGCTTCGGTAAGTTATATATAGATGGCGGCCAGGTTGGAAGCAATCAATTGATTAGTCAAAAGTGGATAGAAAGCTCTATCAGTAACCAAATTGGCGAACTGAACGCAACGACCGAGGAAATTGACGGAGATAAATACGGTTATAGCTGGTGGGTCATCGAAGGAAGCCCGGTAGCCCTCGGCGTAGGCGGTCAAACCATTTTACTTATCCCAGAGCTGGAAATTGTAGCAGTCATCACCCAGGCCAACGAGACTGTCGACCTTCTTGGTGAATATATTCTACCTGCGCTGAAAAGCTATCTCTTTTCGTGGCCGAATCAATCTGGCAATAAAGAGCTCAATCAATGGGTCTCAAAGTTGGCGAAGGCACCTGCCAGCCACGCCATCAAACTTACCCCAACTATAGCAGCAAAGTACGCTGGTAGGCTTCACACGTTGCCCGATAGCGTTACAAATATCTATCACAATAACTTTAACAATCCCCGCGTACAGGGACTACGGTTTAAGTTCACTGGAAATGAACCCGAAGCTCAGCTCATCTTAGAAACGGAAGATGACTCGATTGTATTGGATATTGGTCTTGATGGTGTGGCGCGATTTTCTGCGGCTGGCTTTTTTGGCCGGCGCCCGGACGGGAAAGGTCAAATATCGGCGTCGGGAAAGTGGATATCCGAGCAAACATTTGAGCTAACGTTGTTCGAACTCGGTTATCCTCAGATTGAGCGTTGGCAAGTCACTTTCAAAGATACTGAACTGGATGTTACGGTTGATAGCCACGGTGCCAGTAGTTATAAGTACTCGTTTCAAGCCAAAGCTCAGATACTGTAGGCTGCTGCTGGCACCAAACAGCTGACGCGCTACACCGGAACTGACCCATCTTTTTGAAAGATTAGTGTTGCCTGTCCAAAATGATATGTTGTAACATAACGATTCTATTCTCAGTAATACCGTTATGAAATCCGTCCAGAGACTACCCCGCCCGTTCTACTCACGAAGCAAAATTAGATCGGCCGTTCGCGGTCAGCCCCTGGCCCCAAATATTATCCAGATTCCTGCCTGGTCGCATTCAACAAATATTAGATGACGTCTGTAACTTGGCCCGAGTTTTTGTACTCATGAAATTTTATTCTAATCTTCGCTTTAGACGCATAATATCCGTCGCGCTGGTGGCTTTACTACTTGGCGCCCAAACTGCGCAGGCAGCGCACTTTCATTCAGATGACCTTTGTACAGAGGATTGCCGGCATTGCCCGACGGATTACGGTCACGCTGTAAAGCCAATCGCTCACCAAGGCTCACTTGCCAGTAAGCCAGCATTCTATGTTCCACTGGCAGTGTCACCTGCTGTTTTTTCAACCCACTACCGCCGTGCAGCCCGCGGGCCTCCTTCTCACTCCTGTTAATACAACCCATTCTTTTCTAACAGGAGATCGATATGAAACGCATTCTTTTGGCGGCACTCGCAGTTGCGGCCAGCCATGCTATGGCACAAAATTCCAATGAACGGCTGGAGCACGTACTCGTATCCGTGCCCATTCACAAAAAAACTTCTGAAACCGCACTCCCGGTTACGGTACTAACGGGTAAGGCACTGCATCGCGCAGTTGCCAACAGCATCGGAGAAACCTTAGGTGGCATGCCCGGCGTCTCGAACGCCTCTTTCGGGCCCGGCGTTGGTCGCCCGGTCATTCGGGGTCAACAAGGTGCCCGCACCATAACGCTGAACAACGGCATTGCTATTGCCGATGTATCCAGCGTCAGCCCCGACCACGCGGTCAGTGTTGAGCCGCTGCTGGCCGACAGTATCGAGGTGCTTCGCGGTCCCTCCGCGCTGCTTTACGGAGGTGGTGCTATCGGCGGGGTGATCAACGTCATCGATAATCGTATTCCGCGCGCACCGATTGAGGGTGTTCAAGGCGCAGTGGAGTATCGCAATGACAGTGCGACGAGTATGGACACGGCGACGGTAAAACTCGAGGCGGGTGCGGGGAATTTTGCCTTTCATCTCAGCGGCACCGCCCGAGACTTTGATAACCAGGATATCCCTGGCTTGGCGATCGATGAGGCGGCGCTGGAGGAGCAGGAAGTACTGCTCGGCGCCGAGCACGGTGAAGAGCATGAAGAGGAAGAAGTCGAAAATAGTGATGGCTTCATTGCTAATACCGACGGTGATGCGGATAACTTCACCTTGGGTGCCAGTTACCAGTTAGGTGAACGTCGGTTTATCGGCCTTGCCTACAACAGCTTTGAAACGTCGTATGGCATACCCCCTGGCTCCCACGGTCATGGGGATGAACACGGCGATGAAGAGCATGAAGGCGAAGAGCATTCTGAAGAAGCGGAAATTATTCTTATCGACCTCAAGCAGGATCGTTATGACGCACAACTGCATTACCACGACCTGTTGCCGGGTCTGATTGATGTTGCGCGAGGGTTCTTGACCTACACGGATTATGAACACGCAGAACTCGAGGGAGCCGAAGTGGGAACCCTCTTTGAGCGCGAGACTTGGGAGGGTCGTTTGGAATTGGTACGTGAGACCGAAAATCACTCAGTATTGGGTCTTCAGTGGCGCTCAGATGAATTTGTGGCAACAGGTGAGGAAGCCTACGTTCCAAAAACTGAATCGCGCGAGTGGGGTGCATTTTATATGCAGGATTTTCATCACGACGATTGGCAGTTTGAAGTCGGTGCTCGAACCGATTGGGTCGAAAGGGATCCAGACGCAATCCGCGCGCGGGAGAAAAGTTTCACTAGCTACAGCCTCTCTGGGGCGGCCATTTATACTTTCGACCCGTTCTGGAATTTAGGGGTTGCCCTGTCTCGCTCAGAGCGTGCTCCTTCTACCGAGGAGCTGTTCTCCAACGTAGCCAACAGTGCAGAATCACTCGTTACCCACGCAGCTATCGGTAGCATTGAGATAGGTGATCCTGATCTAGATCAGGAGTCTTCAATCAATGCGGACGTATCACTAAAGTGGCAGGGTGCGGAATCATGGGCGGAGATCACGGTGTTCTATAACGTGTTCGACGACTACATTTTTCTGCTCAACACGGGGACTGACCTGGATGAGACTCCCGTGTACGCTTACGAGCAAGATGACGCCGGTTTTTACGGCGCTGAGCTTCATTTTAATTTTCATCTCGCCGATATCGCTGGTGGTGGAATGGCGCTGGAGGTGTTCGGAGATTTCATCCGCGCAGAGTTTGACAGCGTGGGAGACGTACCCAGGATGCCCCCTCTGCGAATCGGTGCAAAGCTGGCCTGGACGAGCAGCGCGCTAGGTGCCTACGTACGGGTGGTTGATGCAGGTGATCAAGATAACTCAGGTGATTTCGAGACCGAAACCGAAGGCTATACACGCTGGGATGCAGGTGTTGACTACAGCGTGAAACTGGCAAACGATGTCGAACTGCTGGCTTTCCTGAAGTGGAAGAATATCTCAAATGAGGAAATACGCTTGAGCACTTCGTTTCTGCGAAACTTCGCACCACAAGCTGGTGAATCCGTAGAGGCTGGTATTCGTTTGACTCTCTAGCTGAACGGCCGGAGAACTTGCAGCACTGCAAGTTCTCCGGCGCGTTACAGACAGTCCTGGCAGAGGCAGTTCATTTCTAGTTGAGGGCTCACCAGATGGAAGCCCGCTAAATCAACGCTGCGTTGCAGTGCTTTTATCATTGATTTGGCGACGGCTATTTCCTCAACTCGCTGACAATTTCCACAGATAAGAAACTGAGGAATACCGTGCTCATGGGCGCAAGTGATATGAGCGCAAGCCACGTATTTCTTGGCCAGATTGAGTTTGTGAACCAGGTCTTGGCTCTCCAGAAAATCCAGTATTCTGTACACCGACATCGCTGGGATCGTGTTCCCGTGCTCAGTTCTGCAGTAGTCGGCCAATTCATAGGCTGACAGCGCCATGTCTGAGTTCAAAAGACCCGATAGCACTTGCTTGCGCTTGTCGGTGAGGCGCACGCCCTGCTCGCCACAGCGTTTTTCTGCTTCGTCGATCACTAAATCGACAGATATCTTGTTGGTCATTTCTAGTTCAACTTCCGGTTCAGTAATTAGCGTTCGCTCACCCGTAAATTCTGACTGGACGACTCGCGATTGGCACGAACATAAGTTTGCCCTCTTTGGCGCACCGTTGCTCCCCTTTGCACTCCACTGATATACAGCGTGATTGAGTCGGATCCCGAACCGTCTAGCTGGTAGGGAATACTAACCTAGCCCAGCCAAGCTTAAAGTAGCATAACTTCCTTCTAGGAATAGAACATATTTTTGGGTCATGATGATCTTTCCAGCCGGTAACTTGCAGTGCGAGCACGGCAATTGTGAATTAATGATCGGTATAAGTCTTAGCCTGAAAGTACACTTTCATTGACGGGATTGCGGCCGCTACAAGCGCGGCCGTCAACACTAGCAACATGATGACGAAACCTTCTTTAGTAAACACACTTGGACTGAGCTGTAAGCCGAAATTTGCAAACAACGCATCCTCAACGAAGAGCAGGCACAGATATAGACTGAGCACGCCCAACAACATACCGGATACACTGATGAGTAGTGCCTCCAGTTCTATCAGGAAAAACAGATAGTAAGGCGGAGCACCCAGTACTCTTAGCAGATGTATTTCGTGATTTCGTTCTCTCACCGAGGCCAACAATACGGCACTGAGCCCCAGAACAGCCGCCACGAGAACGAGCACTGATATCAAGCGCAGCACGTTTTCGAACATCCCGACCATCTGCCACAGTTCTGACAGCGCCACACCTGGCAAAATGGCTAACAAAGGTTCAGTCACAAAATCGTTGATTTGCCTTTGAACGGTGAAGGTCGCCATTCTAGACTTCAGGCCCAACATGAATGCGGTAATGCTCTCAGGAACCAGGTTATCGTGCATTGCCTCTATGCCCTGTAATTGCACATGGATGGTCTGGTCTACCGGCGTTCCTGTAGGGGCTAGTATCCCGACAACATGGAAGGGCTTATTATCATGGCGGCTAAAATTAGTGCTCACTATGCCGTGGGCAAGAATCATTTCCTCGCCAAGAGGGTATTCAAGTGCCCGAGCCACCTCCGAGCCCAGAACCACATCAAAGGTATTTTTGAATTCCGCGCCGTCACTGAATACCAGGTTACGTTTCTTTCCATAGCTGAAATGCTCGAAATAAGCCGGTGTCGTTCCCAGCACGCGGTAACCCCTGTGTGAGTCTCCCAGCGATATAGGGATGGTCCAAGCGACATTGTCATCCGCAGCGATTGCCTGGTAGGACTCCCAACTGATGTTATCCGTGGGCGCTCCTAGTCGGAACACTGAATACAGGAGAAGATTGAGGCTTCCCGTTTTTGCTCCAACAATGAGGTCGGCACCAGACACTGTGCTAGCAAAACTATCCCTGGCCTGAGTCCGAATGTGCTCCATTCCCAAAAGAACAAAAATAGCCACACCGATAGACGCCAAGGTCATAATGACTGATCCTTTTCGGTTTAGCAGACTCTTAATCGCGATTCTTAGAAACATGATCCGACTCTCAAACTGCTTTACTGATATCACTTAGCGCTTGTACCTGCGCGAAGTACTGCGTAAGCGCCATATCGTGGCTGACAAAAAGGAGTGTCATTTTATGCTCAGCGACCAGCGACAGTAGTAGAGAAAGAAAATTATCTCGATTCTCTTGGTCTAACGCTGACGTCGGCTCGTCTGCTATCAATAGCTCGGGGCGGTTGACCAACGCTCTAGCAATCGCAACGCGTTGCTGTTGTCCCATACTCAGCTGAGAAGTTGGCCTATTCCAAGCCGCAGCCTCAACGTTAAGAGACTCTAAAAGTGATTGCGCGGTAACAGCCGAGTTGCTGCAATGCTGACGTGCCGAAAAGCTTTTTGCCAACTGAATATTCTCGATGGGGTCGAGATAGGGAATTAGATTAAAACGCTGAAACACGTAACCGATATGATTGACACGGAAGCGATCGCGCTGGCGCCTGTTCATTAGGTCCAGCCGCTCGCCAAGAACTGACACCTCGCCCTTGGGGCATTCTAAGAGACCACTCACTAGGTTCAATAGAGTCGATTTTCCCGAGCCAGATGGACCATGTACAAACACCCTTTGTCCTGGTTTCACAGACCAGTAAGGGACCTGGAGCACGGGAATGTCGGGTGCTTCCGCATGGTTAAAGTGTACGCCCTTTAGTTCAATCGCCATCACCGGAGCCTATTGTGAGGTTGAGTTACTAGGTGTATTGAAAGCAGATAATGTTACAATATATCATATCAAAATTCAATTACGCCTAGGAGGCTGAAATGCGATTGATGAGAAGGATAGTGGGTTACTGCATCTTCGCGTCGTTGGCGTATTTAACGGCGCACAGTTTGGCCCGCGAACCTTCGACGGGCAGCCCCATTGAAGCGCAGTTTCGCACGGTTGACTGGACCGACCTCATACCAGCGGATACGCTAAAAATACTCATGAATCCACCGGACTACATCGAGGGCACAGTAGACGGCACGGCCGAAGACCAGATCAGCAGCCAGTTTTTCTCGTACCTTACTTTGGTGCCTGCCTGCATATGCCTCCTCCTCCCCCCAATCAAATCGTTCTGGTAGATTACCCACAGGGGCTAAAATTAGATGAGATATATACACCCTTGTGGATCTCAGGTGAGTTGATCACGACCATCAACGAAAACGATATCACCACTTCGGCGTACTCAATGAAATTGTTAAGCTGCGAGCTCTATGTTGAATAAGTTTAGATCTCATCGTCAAGGCAATCGATAAGAGCGTTCTCCCAGCCTGAATCAATTCTGTCCGAAATGATTTCTATGCGGCTTTCGGCACAATCATCGAGCTCACTTTCGGTGAGCGCATCAGGCGTCATATTGTATGCGAACACACCGTCATGGGTAATGAACACAGCCTTCATGCGCTCTACCTTCAGTCCGCTGAGGTAAATATGTAGGCGTTTGCGATCAAATACTTTTTGTGGGCTGAAACGCCAGCCTATACTTTCAAAACCTTCACCTCTGTTAACAGCGGTCACGTAACCACAGTCGGGGAATGACAGCTCCTCCGCTATGAGTGGTGGCATCCTGCCGGGTTGAGGCGCGCTTGATTCGCTTGCTGCTATGGTGGTCAAGCCATTCAGATGGTCGATAGAGATCTGCCCGTATTGACTGAACACGAGGTTTGTATCCGGCCGACAAACCGTGTCAACATAAGCAGCCAATGCGCGTCGATCCTCCTCCGCGTAAAGGTCCTCTTTGTTCGCTACCACGACATCAGCAATCGAAAGCTGCTGCCTGAATGTCTCATGAGATGTATATCGCGCATCAGATAGATTTCGGGCATCCACGAGAGCCAACGTTTTCTGAATCGAGAGGACATCGCGGTTATAGTCGGAGCTGAGTGTTTGAAGTACCTCCAAAGGATGGCCAAGTCCTGTCGGTTCTATCAGCAAGCGGTGCGGCCTCGCCCTATTCAGCAATTGGCTCAATGCGATTTGCATGGGTAATCCTGCGGTGCAGCACATACAACCACCCGGTACCTCGCGTACATAAATACCCTTATCTGCGTTAGGCTGGCCTTGGATAAGGCTGCCATCGACGCCAATTTCACCAAACTCGTTTACCAATACTGCCCAGCGTTCATCTACGGGTTTGTATTGAAGTAAGTTTAATATCGCGGACGTTTTCCCCGCACCAAGAAAACCGGTAATAATATTAGTGGGTACAGCAAGAATGGCGCGTTTGTCAGTACTCATATTAATCCCTCCGTTCTTGTCGATCGAGTCATGGTAACGAGTTCCTCTTTCGAATCCAGGGCCAGGTAAAAGCAGCTCCTGCGATCAGTATGACAGGCACTCCCTTCCTGCCGTACGAGACACAACAAGGCACCACCGTCGCAGTCAATGCGCATTTCTACGACCCACTGAAAATTGCCGCTGGTCTGACCCTTGATCCACAGTTTCATCCAAGCGAGCATTAACACATTCCCAGAATGAGCATCCTAGGCAATAGCGGGGGATTAGACCTGCATCGTTGTAGGCGCGGTTAGTAAGCAATTCACATAAGGCGTAAGTTTCTCCGTTCTGAAGCTTCTCGAGCTTTCGGAAAAGAGCCTTGTCGTGTGTAAATTTAGTTTTGGTCTGGACACTCACAAGCATTGGTTCTCCGACACAATAGGAAATTCTTTACATGACTCACCGCGATTAGCAGCGCTCCGGCTAATGTGAAAAGCCTCTCACCGTATTCCCCAAGTAACTCGTGTCCCAGAAATGGAACCAGGCATAACAAGAGTAGCCCCATCACACCGATGCACACTATGTTCATCTCGCGGTGCTTACAACAGCCCAGGGTCAGTGCAAAGGCGCTCAGGGGAATGACAACGATGACTAGCCAGGTGTGGAATGTTTCGTCATCAAGACCTAGAGCTAACAATGACGGCAGAACAGCGGCGATCGCAGGCAAGGCCACGCAGTGAACCGCACATAGCACTGAAAAGCCAATAGCGGCCTTATCAGCCATGGACTGCAGGGTTGTTGTGGAGCCGCGCATATCTGTATATCCGTTATTAATTCAAAGCTGCAAGCTCAGTTGAGCTCAATAAGTTGTTCACCCGCAGTCAGTTCGTTCGACCCCTGTGCGCGGTCGGTGACCCACATCGCATTGATACGATGCAGATCAAAGGGCAACACCTATGTACCTACACGCAGGAATTTCAATTTTTCGCCGTCAGCGCAGTTATAGTTGTAGAGAGCGCTAATGTTGGTATGGGCCTCATCAGAGTTTTTATCAGCCTTAAGCTCTTTGTGTCGGTTGTGTGATCCTTCTCCCGCCGATGCTGTGTCCAGGAGCGAAGACATATTGATACTAGTAGACCGTAAATCGCATTGCGTGCCTGTGAAGGTGAACAGGCTTTGTGTATTACCTAGCTTTTTCTCCGCATCGGCGACTGCAGCGAGTTGGGTAGGATTGCTGGCCTTGTGCTCAAAGCCCAAGATGCTGACAGCGGGAGAGCTAAACTCGATCCGGAGGTGATTGCCCTCCACCACCATTGTCAGGTCTGCAACGCCATGCAAGTGTGCTCGGTGATGCTTAGCTTCGGCTGTCGCCGAAGACACTAGCAGAACGTTGGAAGACGCTATGGCGAGCACAGTTACAAAAAGTATAGGGGCGGCAATTACAGTTTTCATAGTCAGCTAGCCCAGTGCAAAACCCGAGTCGGATTTTCACAGAAAGTGAGATTGTTTTTATGGACGATTCATAACGTGCTGATGAGATGATACAACATATCATTTAGTAAGGCATAGCGCTTTTAAATTTATCCAACGACAACCGAATTCGGCAGCAATTTACGAGTGCTAGGCGTCATTGCGAGGTTGCTGCGCTGAGATACGTTAAAGGCTCATAAACGGCGCATTTCCCAGTTTGGCTATATTGGCTCTGACCTGCCTGCCACTTTTAGTAGCAGTTGATACTTGAGAGTATGGTGCTCTCAGGAGAGAGTTTCCATGAAGAAGAGCAGATCGTCAGGATACTCAGAGAGACTGATCAGATGCCAGTTGCCCAGGTGGCGAAGAAGAACGGTGTGAGCGAAGCAACGATTTATACATGGCGTAAGAAGTTTGGCGAGATGGAAGGTGAACGATGTGCGCCATCTTTAACAGTTGGAACAAGAGAACGATCGGCTAAAGAAGTTGTTCGCTGAACGAGATCTTGAGATCGAGGTGATGAAAGAGGTCAGCCGAAAAAAGTGGTAGCGGCGCCAGCGCGGCGACAACAAGCCGCTTACGCGGTTAAGCGCGGGCTTTCACAACGAACTGCTTGTCGGTTGTTCTCCGTGACGCGATCCACATTGGCTTATCAATCCCGTCTGGCAAAGAAGGATGCATCTGTTTTGGCGGCAATGCACCGGCTATCGACGCATTACGATCTTCTTAAGACGTGAAGGTCATTCAATGAGCTTTGATCGAGCCTGGCGCGTCGCGACATTTACGCTCCGACAATGGTACTGAGTTTTTTTCTCACGCTGTTTTGAAATGGCTGGAGCATCGCATCGAAACATGGGGAAAGGAGTACAATCAAACAAGACCTCGTTCGAGCTTGAACTATCAGACGCCGAATGAGTACATTAAAACTTTGCCGGAAACGGCATCACAATAGACCATATTCTAGTTGAGAGTGGTCCGAAGAAATCAGGAAGGTCAATTTTTCTACGCATTCTCCCAGTACCAATCTTATGCCACCTTCATCCTGAGCAATACATTCAGACACATGGCCAGTACTTTCCGGAGCGTCTACGACTATTTTATTTTCTTCCCAGCTTAAAAACATAAGGTTCCTGCCAACTGATGTTTAGAGTATTAATTGGGCGATGCTCAATTAACTCCCAATCAGTCACAACTTCCCAATGAAAAAATGCATCGTTGAGGCTAATGATAAGGTGAGTGGCCAGTGGCGCTCTGGACCTGAAGTTGTACTAACGGCTATTCAAAGCCTCTTAGATAGCTCTTAGCTGGCGCCCATGTAGCCTTAAGCCGTTTCACATTGGTTCAATTCAACCAACTGCCACCTGTGTGGGACGTTTGCCATTAGGACCGTACAGATTAACCTGCAAACTCGAGATAGCGTGAACCAACGGGTTTGGTGCGATGGTTTGTTTGCCGGTCCAATGGATATTGGGGAAGCGGTCAAAGATTCGCTCGAAAGCCATCCGCAGTTGCATCTTTGCGATTCGAGACCCTAGACATTTATGCACGCCATGACCGAACGCAACGTGTTTTTCGACGTTATCTCGGAGCATATTGAAGGTATCTGGATTGGGGAAGACATCCGGGTCACGATTGGCGGCCCCGTACCAGAGCACCAATTTTTCGTCCTTGGCGATCTTTTGGCCATTCAATTCTGTGTCTTCGAGCGCGGTGCGCCGCATATGCATGACTGGGGATACCATTCGCAATGCTTCTTCCGACATTTGCGGAATGAGTGAAGGGTCATCCAATACCATGGCGCGCTGATCTGGGAACTCCGTCATTAATCGGATGGTGCCAGATAGTGAGTTCCTTGATGTGTCGTTACCCGCAAAGATAATGAGCAGCCAAGAACCATCGAGAAACTCTTGTGGTAGTAGCTCGCCACCCATTTTGGATTGGGCGATGACCGTTAATAAATCCTCGCGAGGGTTAACTCGCCGATCCGCCATGACACGCTCACCATAAGCAAACATGTCATTGACGACAGGATTAAAACGAAATGGGAACATTGGCTCGGATAAAAAGGTTTGCAAGGGATTGGATATAAATTGTGCCGCCATCTCCAGGTGGTGCATCCAAACTTTGACTTTGGGTCTGTCGACTTCATCGATGCCGAGCATTTCACTCAGCGTGAATAGGGGAAGCTCTTCAGAAAACAATTTGACAAAGTCGACAACGGGTCCCTTTCTCTCCATTTCGTCGAGTAGCTCATCGATTTTTAAGCCCACTCTGTCCCGAATCGTCGCAACATAGGCGGGGAAAAAGAAATCGCTCTGTTGCATGCGCATTTCCCGATGCAGCGGCTCGTCTAAATTGATCAAGGAGTTGAACGCGGCGGGCATGAGCTTTTTTGGCCGCCAATGTTTTTTCTCGGGTACAGCCATGTTGATGCTGCCACGCTGAGACGAAAAAACACTGTGGGCAAGCTCGACTTTTTTGATGTCATCGTATCTGGTGACGGACCAGATACCCGAGGCGGCCTTCTGTCCGGGCGACCACATCACCGGCGCCTCCTCGCGCATTTTCTTGAATAGATCGAAGGGTTGGCCTTTTGTCCACGCGCCAGGATCGCCAAACTTAAAGCCTTCAAAGGTCGGGTAGGTTGCCTCATGAATGGGGAACTGTTGTCCCGAATCAATCAAGATGTCTTCGCTGATGAGTTTCAAAGCTTGTCTCCTACCTTTCGTTCAATTTTGTGTTCGTTGATCTTTTATTGAGGGGATTAAAGACTTAGTATCCGTTTTGCGATAATGTTTTTTTGTATTTCGTTCGACCCGCCGTAAATCGACTGAGCTCTAGTGCCAAAATAATGCTTCGTCGCTATAGCACCTTCGACTCCTGTTACATTTTTATCGAACAAGCCAATTGATGAGTATGCACGAGACATCATATTGAGTTCTGTGATGTCCTGTGCTATTTCAGTTGCTAAAATTTTAAGTGTCGATGCTTCATCACCTGGAGTTTCACCATCGCTCATCATTGATAACACGCGCAGAACTGTTAGATCCAGCGCGTCTAGACGAATTTCGAGATCGCTAAATGTAGACCAAAATGACTTGTCGGACGCAAGTGTTGTATTACTTTTTGCGTAATCACTGATAGCGGCCATCTGCATTCTCTTGCCGGCGACATGGGCATAAGATGTTCGCTCGTTGCCTAGCAGATAATTGGCATAGCTCCAGCCTTCGCCTTCGTTGCCGATTCGATTGTTAATCGGCACACGTACATTGTCAAAGGTCACCCGATTGAGTGACTGTGTACCATCAATCAAAGTAATAGGATGCACCTCGATGCCAGGTGAATCGACTGGCGCGCACAAAAACGTGATGCCCTGTTGTTTTATATCGTCATTGCTGGTTCTCACCAGGGCAAAAATCCAATCGGCGTGCTGCGCAAGGCTAGTCCAAATTTTCTCACCATTGACAACATAGACATCACCGTCACGATCGGCACGGCACTGCAGAGAGGCAAGGTCAGACCCTGAGCCCGGTTCGGAATAACCCTGAGCCCAAAAAGTCGTGCTTTCCTTTATTCCTGGCAGCCACCGCGCTTTTTGCTCATCAGTACCAAAGGCACAGATCACAGGGCCTACGTAAATCACGCCCATTGGGACAGGACTGATCGCGCCGGCAAGTTCCAATTCCTGATCGAATACGTACTTCTGATTCGCCGTCCACCCCGGCCCGCCATACTCAACGGGCCAATTCACGCATAACCACCCTCTGGATGCGAGTGCGCGTTCAGATCTCTGGTAATCGCTCTTGCAGAGTTCTATACCACTCGCAGCCTTGATGATGAGGTCACGGGGATATACGTCTGTGAAAAATTTTCGGACTTCCAACCTGAACAATTCATCCTCAGCATCAAAACTCATATCCATAGGTATTTTCCCTTAGAAAATCTGTCGTAGTCGGTATGTGTCAGCTAGCCTTAATCAGTTGTTCAAGTTTTACCTGGTCGGCGGCAAACTGACGAATACCATCAGCAAGCTTCTCAGTCGCCATGGCATCATCGTTGTGATCGAGACGAAATGCGGACTCATCAAGTACCTGTTTTTTATCCTCAGACTGCACGCCGTCAGTATGTAGGGCTCTGACCAGCTCACCTTCGTCAGAGGCCAGTGATTCGAGCAGTGCGGGACTGATGGTCAGACGGTCACAGCCCGCTAACTGCTCGATTTCTCCGGTATTTCTGAAGCTGGCACCCATCACCACGGTGTTGTAATTATTCGCTTTGTAATAACGATAGATGCGCTTGACCGATTGCACACCCGGGTCATTTTCAGCACTGAACTCTTGCCCCGATTTGAATCTGTGCCAGTCAAGGATTCGACCGACAAAAGGCGAGATCAGAAACACACCGGCATCCGCGCACGCACGAGCCTGAGCAAAACCAAACAGCAGGGTCAGATTGCATTGAATAGATTCCTGCTCCAATTGGCATGCCGCCTCAATCCCTTCCCAGGTGCTGGCAATTTTGATCAGTACTCGATCTCGCGCAATGCCTCTTTCTTCGTACATGGCAATCAGATGGTGGGCTCTTGCTATCGTCGCGGCAGTATCAAACGACAGGCGGGCATCCACTTCAGAAGACACGCGACCCGGAATCATCTTCAGAATACCCGTACCAATCTCTACGGCTAGCCGGTCACAACTTTGCGCCAGCACTTCGTCATTTGAATCTGTCTGCGCTGCTGCCCATTGTCGGACGTCATCAAAAAGACCCTTGTACGCCGGTAATTGCACTGCTTTTAGCAGCAACGATGGGTTAGTCGTCGCATCCTTCGGTTTGTACTTGGCGATAGCTTCTATATCCCCAGTGTCTGCAACGACATCGGTCATCTGTTTGAGCTGGTCTAGTTTGTTCATGACATCGCGCGCGGTTTGCTAGGGCAGTGACTAAAGCACTTGGCGTTACCTTCGTCAATGAAACAGGTCAATGAAACAGATCAACACAAAGCAGGTCAAATAAGCAGGTCAAACTGTAATCACATAGCCATACTTCCTTAATAATCGACGACTTTCAGTCGACAAACCAGTTACATTGGATGTCTTGAATCGCTTGAAGGGTAAATGATGGAGCAGTTATCCGCGGCGCAACTGTCACGTGACATTAAGCGTAAAAAAATAAGTTGTGTGGCACTCATGCGACATACGCTCGGCCGGATTGCCAGGCTGAACCCGGGCGTGAATGCGATTGTTAGTCTGGCGGCAGCAGAACCATTGCTTGCAGAAGCAAGGGCGGCGGATGAAGCTTTAAGTAAAGGTGAATATCGGGGCTGGATGCACGGATTTCCACATGCGGTGAAAGACCTGGCAAACGTGCAAGGGTTCGTTACAAGTTTCGGCTCACCCCTTTGGAAAAATAACGTGGCAGTGCAGGATGATCTCGCTGTGCAGCGTATCCGCCAGCAAGGTGCGATTTTTATTGGTAAGACGAATGTGCCAGAGTTTGGGCTGGGCTCGCAATCCTATAATCCGGTACATGGCGCCACAGGTAATGCTTTTGATGTCACTTTAACTGCCGGTGGTAGCAGTGGTGGGGCTGCTGCTGCTTTAGCATTAGGATTATTACCCGTGGCTGACGGTAGCGACATGATGGGTTCACTGCGTAACCCGGCAGGTTTCAATAATGTGATTGGCTTTAGGCCGGGTTTGGGTAGGGTGCCCGCACAAGCGCCAGAATTATTTTTCGATCAATTGTCCACTGCCGGCCCCATGGGGCGCACAGTAGAAGATGTCAGTTTGTTGTTTGCGACCCTGGCTGGGTTCGACAGCAGCGTGCCCTTGAGCACCCAGGCAGCGCTCTCGCCAATGACGGCCAGACGACCGCAGAATGCGGCAAAATTTAAAGTGGCCTGGTTGGCAGATTATGATGGCTATCTGCCTATGGAGGAGGGCGTCTTAGATTTGTGTACACAGAATCTGCAGCGACTGGATGCGGCGGGTATGGCTGTGGAACCGGTAGATCTCGATTTTCCTATGGCAGCACTATGGCAAAGCTGGCTTTCTCTTCGGCATTGGAAGAACGCCAACGGCTTTGGCCCAACTTACAACGATCAACAGCTGCGAGGGCAACTGAAGCCAGAATTGATCTGGGAAATAGAGCAAGGCATCGGTATGAGCGCGGCTGAACTACACAAAGCCTGTAGCGTAAGATCAGACTGGTATCGATTGGTTGATAAAACGTTTCAAGATTGGGATATTCTTGCGTTGCCATCCGCGCAAGTGTTTCCGTTTCCTATTGAGCAGCATTGGCCGAGTGAGATTGCAGGTAGATCTATGGATACCTATCATCGTTGGATGGAAGTTGTCATTGGTGGCAGCCTGAGTGGCTGCCCGGTGATCTCGCTACCAGCCGGGTTTGATCATAATGGCCGGGCAATGGGGATTCAGTTTATGGCGCCCATGGGTGAAGATGAAAAATTGCTCCAATTTGCTTTTCGCTATGAGGAAATCAACCCGTGGGTGCAGCACTATGCCGCTCCATCATAGCGCTCCTTTTATAGTGAACTTCTCATTAACTACTGATTAACACCCTGGTGCTAACCAGACTGTCAGCAGATTCACCTCTTGATACTATTCTAGAAGTGCTGGACAACCAATTGTATGCAGACATTGCTGATGCTGTTTTGCTACTGATATGCGGGTCTTATTGGGTCAACAGGAGAGCTCGGCGCGACTCGCGTTATTCCAGGGAGTCACAATTGGACGGATCACACTGATCAGTGCAAACCTGAGCTGACAGTACCTGCTGAAATGAACCCGGGTGATACGCTTTTTTATAGCGGTAAGCTCATTCATGGTGGAGGGGCGAATGCAACTGCCGACCGATGGCGACGAGCCATGCACCTTAGTTATGTAGTTGGCTGGCTTACGCCTGAAGAATCAAACCCACTCGACTACACCTTAGAAGAATTAAGCAATCGATGGATAAGGGTCCAGCGGCTACTCGGTCAAAACTCCTATGACCCAAGGCCTCACCGCGGTGGTGGCCTATGGCTGCGGCATGCCAATAAATTTTAACAGCAAGCTGGCAGCGACTGATCTTTGTTAAGTTGATAGTCGTCTAGCTGCCTTACTAGTATCTAAGGCCATTTCTGGGGAGTCATGCTTATGAGCGAACAACCAGTAGAAGTTATCGAATACACAGATCCACTGTGCTCGATTGTCTGGGGCACGGCACCGGTCAAGCTGTTCCAGAACTGGGACGCATTTAAGGCAGGTCACCGGTATGCCGTGTCGCGAAGGTCTGCGTTATATGGCTTTAACGACAGATCCGCCTTGCCTGTTGGTGAAGGCGGCGGAACTTCAGAGTGCTGACAAGGTGTTGCGGCGCTTCCGTGAATCGGTATTTTTCTACGGCACGCCTGTCGGCTCTGAGGACCGAGCGGCGACTGCGCTTGACGGGATTTCTGGGCCTAAATGGCGTTCAAAATAGTCTATGACGTCCGAAACGCAGTGTGGCTTTACTTACGATTCAATTCGACTGATCGGACATAAATTGCCTATAGGTCGAGTCGAGTTTAGTCTTAGCCAGTCAATTGAACATTCAATCAGCCAACCGGAGGGTAAATGAGCGAAGTATTCCTGGGTAGCAGCGACGAAGAACGCAAGGCGATAATGGCAAGACAGCGTAGTGGCGACATGACTGTTTCGAACAAGGAGGTCGCCGCCGCATTTGCGATCAAGCCTGATTATGACCCCTATGCTGTTTCATTGGATGAGATGGACCCTTCGCATCCAGCACTATTTCTTAACGACACACTTTGGCCACATTTTGAGCGCTTGAGGAAAGAGGACCCGGTCCACTATCACGAAAACAGCATGTTCGGACCCTACTGGTCGATCACCAAGTACAAGGACATCATGTACATTGATACTCACCACGATTTGTTCTCATCAAAGGCGCAGAAAGGCGGCATTGCATTGGGTGGCATCCCCGACAGGGAAGACCAATACAATCTGCCCATGTTTATCTCGGAAGATCCGCCTAAACATGATGCTCAAAGAAAGGTGGTAACACCGCTCTTCGCACCGAAACAGCTGGCTGAACTGGAGCCGCTGATACGCGAGCGCGTTGGTTTAATTTTAGACAATCTGCCGCGCAACGAGGAATTCAACTGGGTCCGTGAAGTGTCCGTTGAACTCACGGCGCAGATGCTGGCCACTCTGTTCGATATTCCTCAGGAAGATCGAATGAAGCTGATTGAATGGTCAGATACCATTCAGAACCTTGGCGATCCCGAAATATTCGAAACGCCGGATGAAGGGTTTCAGATTTTGCTTCAATGCCTTGCTTATTTTCAGGAGCTTTACGAGCGTCGGAAAACAGAGCCACCAAAATTCGATCTAATTTCGATGCTCGCCCATGACGAATCCACCAACAACATGAACCCACAGGAATTGCTGGGTAATGTGATGCTGCTGATTGTTGGCGGCAATGACACAACGCGAAACTCAATTTCCGGTGGCGTGCTGGCGCTGAATCAGAATCCGGATCAGTATGAGAAGTTGCTGCAGAACCCGGGCCTGATCCCCAAAATGGTTCCGGAGACCATTCGCTGGCAATCACCTGTCGCACATATGGCCAGAACAGCGACTCAGGATGTTGAACTCGGCGGCAAGCTGATCAAAAAGAATGATCGCGTCTGCATGTGGTACATCTCAGGCAATCGAGACGAAGACGCCATCGATAATGCCGATAAGTTCATTATCGACCGGGAAAATCCGAGGCAGCACACTGCATTTGGTTATGGCGTGCACCGCTGTGTAGGCAACCGACTGGCTGAGATGCAACTGACCGTGATGTGGGAAGAAATTTTGAAGCGTTTTTCGAAGGTTGAAGTGACCGGCGAACCCAAGTACCTCGCCTCAAGCTTTATCCACGGTATTCGAGAGTTACCGGTCACTTTGCGGGAATAAGTCCCGTTATTTCGGCTGCAAGCCGACGGGTGGAATGGAGAAATGTCGGCGTTGACCTCACGATCGTCGCCTATAACCAGATTTTCAGTGCAACTAACGAATACTCTAATGGCTTGCTGACCCCGGCGGCTTATCCGCAGTTTGCGCTGACAACAATCTTGATTATCTTCATCGGTATTGTTGTGTCCTCGACATCAACACTCAAACAGGGTGCCAGCCTATCTAAACCCTCTAACGATACACCCTTTAGTATCAATCGCACCTTTGAGGATTTGTACTTGGCATTACAAAGCTATAATTTTCAAATTTTGTTAGCAGTAATTCTCGTCCAGGGCGCAGTCTCCGGCATAGCTCTATGGTATCCGCGTTGGGTACTATGATCGGTAGCACCATTTCAAGGTACGTTGATTTTCCAATGGGGGCTGTCGTCGGCGAAGTATCGGAAGAGATTATCTTTAATACGGGTCTTATTAATGGTCCAATCTTACATCTATTCGCGGTACCGATTGATGCGGGGCCGCCATGCAGAAGTTCGCCTGAAACCGGCAGAGGCTGCATCGGCAAATTAACTTTCTTAGCTTGCTCATTGGCAAAGTAATCTAAGTGTTTCTAAAAACTATGGAGTTCGACATGATTACAGGCGGGTGTTTTTGTGGGAAGTTGAAATACCAAATTGATCCTGGCGAATATACGGCAGTGAATTGCCATTGCAGCATGTGTCGAAAAACAAGCGCAGCGCCATACGTTACTTGGATTGTTGTACCAGACGATAAGTTTCGATTTAGTGGCAGTGCGCCCGCCAAGATCGCATCCTCCGATAGCGGCACCAGACAATTTTGTCCCGACTGCGGCACACCAATTACTTGCGTCAACACCAACCACCCCGGCATCGTCGATATTACCGTGGGAAGTCTCGATAAGCCTGAACTATACATTCCAACGCTAGAAGTTCATGTGGATACAAAGCTCAGCTGGGTCAATGACCTCAGCCACATAAAAGAATGGAAAGAGTAGAAACTAAAATAGTTGTCATAAACCGCGCTGAAACAGCTAGCTGGCAATAGGTTGCACGACTAAGGCGCTCTCGCCCCCATACATGCTCAAAAGCAGTGCGTTCATTTCGATCCAGAATACGCTGAGCGTGAGCCGTCTTTTGCGCAAACCCCTGCAGAACGACCCTCCCTCTGATCCTTAGACATCACAGCAGAACTGGCATGGTCCCTGCAGTTCTTCCAAGAGCTGCCTATTTAACAATTCAATTAACAATTTAATGACGAGATATTTTTATGAAAAAGTTAACGATAGGAATTTTTATCGCAGCGATTGCCTTTACAACAGGCACTATCAAGGCGGATGAGTTAAAGCTCACGAGCCATGATGATTCAATTTTTACCCAAGTTTGTATCGCCGCAGTTAAAGATGGGGACAGGTTTGAAGAGTTGCTTAATGAATATCGACTCGATGAGGCTTTAGTCCGTTGCAACAACAAGTCACTGGCAAAATTTGTCAAAGAGATGACAGTTGATAAAGAAATCACATCGATATTGGTAGGCAGTAATGAATCAGCGACCACGTTCAATCTTGAGGCGATTGAGGGATAAATGAACCATGAGGCAAAGATAGTCAATGCGATGTCTTTGCCAAATTATTCTTGGCTGGGGCCTCTATCTTGCATTAGTGTATGCAAATGACAGCGGTCTCCACCAGGTATTATCAGCGATGGCGTCTATCAATTAGACACTAACCTTCTTCTGAAGCGCTCGAAAAGTAAGTACAGTCCGCAGCGTTACTCTCTCTACAACCTTCAAAAGTCTTTTCTAGATTCTGTTATTACCGCGCCAAGGCAATCCAATAAAATCCATGTTATCTAGGCTCAACATAAAGATAACACCCAAGGGTATTCCGAACGCAGCCATTACGAGCGGCAGCCCGATGTTTCGATATTGGGTTTCTCTGACCAGGTTTAGCTCTTTTTCAAGAGTTGTAAATATATCGTCTTGGGCCTCAAGAATATAAGTAGTCAATTTTTTTACTGCTAATTCGCTAGAATTTAGTGCGTCTATGTCGGTACTAATCCTAACTATTAGTTCGTTAGGTAATGACCGCTTTGACAAAAGTAAGTATATTTTTTTGGGCATAGCCAAAGTGCTCTGCTACACAGAGTAAGTAGTTCTCATTCTTCTCGCTAATGCCTTCTAACTTTTGTAAGTAGTTTAGGCATATGGATCAAATTTATCTCTTGGGCGGATAATATTATCGTTCTTGTTTAGTAGACCCTACACAGCCAATATCTGAATTTTTCTTTTTTTTTGCCAAAAAAACGAAGCTATCAAAGCCCCGTCTTTTCTCATTCTCGGATTAGATTAAAAGTTATAGGTAAAGCGCGTGCCGATGGTTCGCGGCGGTAGCACCTGAGTCATAAATGATCTAACTGTTGAACCGAGCGGGGCCTGGTTTGACCGCGCTGTACTCTGTACACCTGATTCGGCAAATTCATCGAAGACATTAGACACATAGATTGTGGCAGACCATGCTTCCACAGAGTAAATCGCAGAAAGGTTAGCCACACCGAAATCGTCTAACGTCAGACTGCCGCCGCGTCCACCCGTTCTGCTTAGGACATCTCCCTGCCAGGCATAGCCGGCATTGAAACGAATGTCATGGCCATTTGGTAGAGCGTAGTCGTAGGTCGCTAAGATCGAGAACTGATTCTCGGGCGACCCAGGCAAACGATCGCCGTCACGCCCATCTTCGAAAGCAGTGCCAAACCCTGGAGGCGCGATAGTCCGAATTAGTGAGGGCACGAATGCCGTCAGCTCACTCTTCGTATGACTGTATGTTCCTTGAAGTCGTAAGTTGTCCGACGCACGCCAGTCTGCGCTCAGTTCTATACCAGTAGACTCCGCACCAGTCGCATTGATAGTAATAGGAATAGAAGCGTTGACCGTCGCAGACGACAACTGCGGTTCTTCCCAATCGACAAGAAAGATCGCGCCGTTTATCGTTAACGTGTTGTTAAACCAACTCGTCTTCGCGCCAATCTCGTGATTGCGGGTCAGGTCTGGTCCATATGCTCGCTCATCAAACAGGGCAAAATCGTTTGGCCCTGGTCCAAATTGCTGTCCAGGCGCAAGGTTACAATTACCCTGGGCCGCGGTAGGGTCAAAATCAGGACAAGATCCACCACCGTTACCACCGCCGATTCGGAAGCCCTCACTAATCGTTGCGTAAACGATCACATCGTCCGAAACCACATAGGACGTGTTCACTTTAAACAAAGTGCCGTCGTCTTTTTGAGCCAGGACAGGGTCGAATGAGCGTGAAGATATCGTACTGAGACCCGGCGCCACGAAGGCAGGGTCAAATAGAGGAAAATCGACTGTTGACTGGAGCTTGATTTCATACTCGTAGTATCTGCCACCCACGGTCACCTGCCAAAGATCGGAAATATCCAAGCCGATTTCGCCAAAAAATGCTTTTTCTACAATTTCTCCAGAATCAGCAGAGAAATACTCAAGATCATCTGGACGATTGAACCCCGCAAAAGCTGCGTATCCCGGCGTAAATTCCGCTGAAGAACCGACTGTTTCTAACTTGTTGTAGAAGCCGCCTACAATCCAGTTGACGCGGCTGTCACCGGTGGAAACGAGACGAAGCTCCTGACTGATAAATTCTTCCTCTTCATCTTCTTTTGTAAATGCCGTGAACGTAGGAAACGTTTCGTAGGAATAATCAAGGCTAATCAATAGATCCGTCTGATCACGCTGGCCAACTTCTGCATAGCTTCCAACACCTGTTGCGGAGGTCAGTTCAGCAAAACCTAAGTCTGCTGTTATTTCGAGCGCAATAAGTTCATTTTCCTCTTCATTGGGTTCCAAAACCCGACTGGCTGATGCGTATTTCGATGAAGGGTAAGCACCGCGGGTACTGGAAGTAGAGCGGCCATCGTTATCCTCATCTTGAAAATAGTAGGTCAGTGATACATCGAGAGCATCAATCGGGTGCCAGCGTGCGGCAATTCGCCCTGACAAGGCTTGCTGCCCATTGGCATCTTTAGCCGGATTGAAATTGGCTGCGACGGCAGCCGCATCCGTCAAATCAATATCTGGTTCAGACACACCAGGTTGCTGAACGACAAATGGATAGTCGATAAATCCTTCATCTTCCAAACGGTCAATTGAGCCGCGAATCGCAAAGTTTTCTGATACTGCAAGGTTAAACGTCAAACCGAGATCTGAACTGATACCACTACCTTCACTGATTGAATACGCGTCGCCGCGAATTTTGACCATAGACTTGTTAAAATCTGGTTTATTTGGAATATATCGAATTGCGCCGCCGAGCGTGCCTGCTCCGTATAGCGTCCCTTGCGGGCCCAGCAAGACTTCGACCCGTTGCAAATCATTAAGTTTGAGGTCGATTGGTATGGGGACTTCCCCTATATAGGTTGCAACGGTGCCGCCGGTCGCGTTGCCCCCTCCCTGATTAAGCGGGTCCGCATTGATGCCTCGGACGATTGTTTGATTACCATTTCGACCGCCCTGGTCTATCGAGTTAATACCCGGAATGTAGGCGAGTAGTTCGGAGACATTATCAAAACCTTGCTCCTCTATCCGCTCTCCGCCGACTGCCGCAATATTAATCGGAACATCCTGCACAGAGCCTTCACGACGGGTCGCCGTCACGACAACTTCTTCTAACATTGATGTTTCTTGAGAATGTGCCGGCATCGAAACAAGCGCGCCAGCGGCCGGAAGCGCCAGAGCAGCCCGTATTGATGCCCTGAGAAATGCTTGTCTCTTAGCGTGAGAATTGTATTTCATTGAGACGCCCTTAAAGTTAAAGTTTTGCTAATTCAAAAACTTTATACAGGATTGGCTTTTAAACGGCCACTCAATGCTAAAAGGCCTTTCTCTAACTAATGCCTTATGTCAGCAGCCTCTCAGCAGACCTCCCTATTAGTCATTTTCATTAATTGAATAAAATCCAATTTTATGGCCCCATTAGCCGGCATTATTTGGAGAATGTTAGTGCCTGAAAAGTCGATTAACAGACGGTCAGTAAGACTTAAGCGCGGTTTGAGTCAGTTAGCCTTGCGCCACTATAAAAGCGTCCACGCATCGGCGATTGAAATGATCGAGACAGACGTTAAAGATCCAGTGCCCTACTGCCTGCTCGCGACGATAGCATCGGAGCATGGTAATCACATCAAAGCCTGTGAACTGTTTGGTCGGGCAGCTGTTTTAGCGCCCCATGACGCTGAATATCAAGCTTATTACGGCAAAGCACTCACGACGTTAGGGAGTCAAAAACAGGCCAAGGAAGCGGCTGATAAAGCAGCAAAGTACCCAGTCAATGATGCGTTCATAGCCGATACAATCGGCGTGATCTACAGCCGTACAGGCTTCCACGAGAAAGCAGTGCCGCTATTCAAGAGAGCCGTTGCTATTGATCCACGGCCGGCAAACTATCATTACAATCTGGCAGCCTCTCAGCAATTTTTGGGTAACTTCGCTCAGGCTGAGGCCGCCTATCTTGAAACCCTGATTCGGGACCCAAAATCTTATCGAGCGAGGTCATCTCTCGTTGGACTGAAGCGCCAATCGGAAGAACACAATCAGCTCGCAGGCTTACGTGAGCAATTCGAGCAACAGTGTGAGGACCCCGATGCGACCTTGCACCTCGGCCATGCAATTGCAAAGACACTGGAGGACATTGGGCGCTATCAAGAGAGCCTCGACTGGCTGCATTCGGCAAAGCGATTGAAGCGGGAAAGCTCAGGCATCAATAATATCGCCTATGAAAGTCTTTTCGAAGCGGCAAAGAAAACGACACGCCGAATTCCCTTGAGTAGACGTGACAATGCGCCTACAAACACGTGTTCAAATCCCATTTTTATTATCGGTCTGCCGCGTACGGGAACCACACTTATCGACCGGGTTCTTTCTTCACACTCACAAGTGACGTCCGCAGGGGAATTAAACGTCTTTCCCGGTTTGATCAAGGAAGCAACCCAAACGCCTTCTAATATGGTTTTGGATGCCGAAACTCTGGTAAAAGCCACTCAAATCAATTTGGAGGAAATAGGGCGTGCATACATAGAAAACACACGTGGCTTCGCTCAGGGTTCTGAGAGAATCACAGACAAGATGCCCTTAAACTTTTTTTATGCAAGCCTCATACACCAATCATTTCCCGATGCGCACATCATAGCTTTACGCCGTGGTTCAATGGATAGCTGTCTAAGCAACTATCGCCAGTTACTCACCGTTCAGGACTCGTACTATCGATATACCTATGACCTTGAGGATACCGCTAAATTTTATCGTCAATTCGATGATCTGATGGCGCACTGGCGCCAACATCTGCCCGCCAGCCGTTTACTCGAGATTCATTACGAACAAGTCGTTCTAGATCAAGAAGCTCAGACAAGACGGTTACTTGAATTTTGCGGACTCGATTGGGAAGACGCCTGCCTTCGCTTTCACGAAAACAAGGCGCCGGTTTCAACCGCAAGTTCAGTGCAAGTTCGGCAGCCACTTTACTCAGGTTCGATCGGTCGTTGGAAACGTTACGGGAATAAACTCAACGCCCTGCACGAGGCGCTCGGCGATCTAGCGAATTAGGTCTCGCGTTACTGGGTCGGAATTTTTCGATATGGACCTGTTCCATCGTTACTGCTTGCCTTGTTGTTAGTGCCTTTGCCAATGTTTTTCGTGTTTCTGGCACGCTTCTTAGGTGCAGGACTTTTTGCAGCAGAACGTTTGTTGAGTTTTTTCTTGGTCCCGACAGCTTTACCCGATTTCTTCACCTTGTCAGGACCTGAATAGACCGCCTTCAGCCCCTTCATCGATCGTTGTTCGAAACGAATTTTGAGGTAACGCTCGATACTGGAGTTTTTGTTCCAGTCAATATGGTCAACCAGCATAACCGCCTTGCCTTGCTTGCCGGCACGCCCTGTTCTTCCTATTCGATGCACATGGTCATCGCCGGAGTGTGCGACCGTATAATTAATCACCAGATCAACATCAGACACATCAAGGCCACGGGCTGCGACGTCGGTTGCCACCAGCACTTGCAGCTTGCCATCACGGAATCGGTTCAACACTTGTTTCCGGTCGCTCTGCGGAATATCACCATGCAGGTATCCGACCTTCAATTCTGTCTGTGCCAGATGTTGGCCAACCGCAGTGCATTGCGCCCGAGTTTTGCAAAAGACAAAAACTCTCTCAGCCTGTTCTTCTTCTAACAGGGCCAAGATTACCTTTATTTTGTGGTCGTCATTATCGGCCAAAATCATTTGTTGCGTTATTTGGCTGTGGCCTTCCTTGAAGGAGTCAACTTCAATAGAAACAGGGTTATCCAAAATAGATTCAATTCGACCAAAGTTTCGATGATTCAATGTTGCTGAAAACAACAGGTTCTGTCGCTGCTCCTTGCATGACCTGGCGATCTTATTCATATCCTCACTAAAACCCATGTCGAGCATTCGGTCTGCCTCATCGAGTACCAAAAACTCAAGGTCATCGAAATCGATTGAGCCCTTCTCGAGATGTTCTACCAGTCGGCCGGGCGTTGCGATAATCACTTCAGGGTTCCTGCGTAACGATGCAATCTGGTGTTTAAAAGCTTCACCACCGATGACAATGCCGCATTTGATCGGCGTGAATTTTGCCAGCTTCTCGAAGGTCTTTACCGTTTGCAGTGCAAGTTCCCGCGTTGGCAGAAGAATTAGCCCTCGCGTGCCGCTGCGTGGCAAATCGATGCGGAGCATTCGGTCCAGCATGGGCAACAGGAACGCAGCAGTTTTACCACTACCGGTTTTGGCCGACACCATAACATCCCGACCTTCAAGGACAGCTGGTATGGCTCTGTTTTGAACCTCAGTGGCCTCACTGAAGCCCAGCGTATCGAGCGCCTTGAACAGCTGTTGATGTAAAGGTAGATCCAGTAAAGAAGTCAGGTTCAGGTCCCTTTTTTTAAATTCTAGTATGCGATAGATACCATCTTAGCCTGTCCAGGCTATTACCTCGTCATTTCAGGGATAAAAACCGCCGTGTAGGTGTACGATCGACGGAATGGGCAGGGTATTGCCAAATTGTCGGTTCCGTCCCGGCAATTTCTGTACCGCTGATCGAGGACTCGTGGCAGGGGAAGTGTAAATAATCGTCACAACGCTTTTTTGGTGGGCATCACCACGTTAGCGAATATTAACCCCGCCACCAACGACATCAAGATCATGAAGGTTTGCTGACCTATATGATCGATTTTGATAATGTCCTGGCCGGAGATAAACGAGTTGAGTCCAATATAGGTCTTTGAACCCGGTACCAGCACAATTAAACCGTGCATAGCGACAATGCTAGAGGGCGCGTTGGCAATGCGTGAAAACATATTGGCAAACACGCCCAGGGCAAATGCGCCGACAAAGGCGCCAAGTCCGTTTTCAAGAAAAGCTGAGCTCCAACTAGATGCCGCGTAGGCAATAAAGGTGGATGCTATTGCCCAGGGCACATGTTTCCTACGAGTACGAAAGATGGCGACCAGGCCCACGCTAAGCATGAAGACGCCCAACCAGTTGACCCAAAAGGGTAAGGTGACTGCCAGTGCCAACTCTTGTTGACCAAACACTTGGTAGCCCAGACTAATCCCTAAAAATGCTCCAAAATACAATTTGAATAGCTGCATGGTGGCATCCATTACTCGGGCCGTTCCCGATAGCATGTTGCGTGACGATAATTCAGCTAACCCCATGGTCAACGATAAACCGGGCACTAATATGATCAACGAGGAAAGAATGATCAGCCAGATATTAAAATCGGATGATGAATAATGGCTAATAGCGCAGGCGACAAGGCCTACTGAAAACGATGCCACGGGCTCCAGCATCAAGTTAACCCGTTTTGAACGCTGGGCCCAGAGCGTCCAAAGATAGACCATCAAGCCCAACAAACCTGAATAGATTATTTCTGACCAACCAGCCCCCATCAGCATCGCAAATGCGCTGGTGGACAAGCCAAAGGCTATACCCGTTAGGCCGACACCATAGGGACTGGGCATCACGTCGATCTCGTCCAAGCGCTTATCCGCTTCTGCAAGTGATATGTCGCCAGATAGTAGCTCGGAGGCTAATTCGTCTGTCAGAGACAGGGAACTCATATCCAGATCTCCAGGCTGCATTCGTGCAGAGTGGTTATATTCATCTTCATGATGATCACTCCACAGCACGATCGTTAAATAGGTAGGTGTAGAGTTAAAGGAGGCATGGACGCCCAATTGCGTCGCAATTTCGGTCAAATACGCTTCCAATCGAAACGATGGTGAGCCGTATTTATGCAGCATTTTACCCAGCTTAAGGATAAAGCGACGTATTTGAATAAACTCAATCTTGTCCATTTCTCTACTACTTCAAAAATTAGCGTAACGGTGGTGGGCGTTCTAAAAGAGCTGCTTAGATATAGAACGGCGATAAGCAGGGCGCGCACTCTAGTGATAGATCAAACAAGATGCAACGACCATTTTTGAGCGGTAGAGTTTGAAAACTAATGGTTAGCTCTAGGAATCAAATTGCCTTTTGGAGACATAAATTCAAAGCCAAGCAACGCTACCTTGGCATTAGTGGCTGTGCTTTCACACATGGGAGCATAAGAGTCCGTTTGTGGACGATTACGACGGTTAGCAACAGAGACTGAATTGTCGATCTTAGGTGATACCTAAGAGGATGGGTCTAGCTGACGTCCTGTTCAAGTTGGTGGAGTTCTTCGACCAGTTCCTGGAAGGTTGCCATGGCTTTCTGGTACTTCTCGTCCTCTTCTTCATTTTTGCCAGACACATAGTTCTCTGGCGGCCAGAGATACGCATTGTTGCGCATGTCTTCAACTTGCGCCATCAGTTCGCCGTGCCTACGGCGCTGTTTGAGTGTCATCTTCCACATAGGAATTTTTGGTGGCCTGGGGACAGGCAGGATAAGCTATTTTTCTACGCTTCTCACCCAATATCCTCACTCGCATCTTTGTGCCGTTTGCCGGTGAATCGGCCAAAACTTCTGCATACGCAAAAGAGAGCAAGTCCACACTACCCTTCAGCTACCATTGAACTCAGGGCAATTGCGAAAGCACTCTTTGTTCGTATTCACGTGTTCGCCGAGCTTGAAGTTCGCCGTCTCTTAGTTGTTCGACGACAATGAGATTGCTCAGAGAATCGTATTCGTAGCGTGTCTCATTTCGGAATGTGCCGTTCGACGTTACGATTGTGGTGGTTTGTGAGACGAGGAGGTCGCCCTCATAGATAAACTCTATGGTGGATCCACCGCTGACAAACGGTATGGTGAATCCAGCGTTTACTATTTTGATTGTTCTGCCTCGCGCATCACTTTCAATCTCTTGATTCGAATCGCAAAGATTGACTCCCGATGCAAAAGGAGGAAACGGTGACAATCCAATAAAGCTTGGCGGGGCTGCTGTTACGTAGCCTACAGCGTTTATACCACCTGCAGACACACCGGCTCCAGCTACACCGCCTGGAGCTATGCCGCCTACAGCAGCGCCTGCAGGCTGCGTAAGCCTGTAACAGTCTAACTCAGCATCTAAGCGAGTGATTCGCTCAACTATGCCGTTGCTGACGCCCTCAATTTCGTTGAGCGTGCCATCCGCTAGATAGGAGAATCGACTAGTGCTGTTGAAGCTCGTTGGTGAAAAATCAAAGTCTAGAAAACCCAGACCAGGCTCTATTGCACCTCGAATTAAGACTGGCGGGAAGATGTCTAAACCCGATCTTAGTGCAGGTTCCGGGATTGTGAAAATGGTTGAAGCGAGTACAACCTCAGTCTGATAGGGGGGCGCTTGGAAAAAAATTGGATAAACCCCTTCGAATATTTCTTCAAGCAAGTTGCCTACTGAATCATAACGCCTTGTTAACGTTGAAACGACTTCACCATTGAGCTCCTTTTCGGTTATGACCAAGCGTTCTAGAGAATCGTATTCAAACCGCTCTACGGAACCTAACACCTCGCCAATGAATTCTTGGATGCTAGTGATATTGCCAGCTGCGTTATAGGCGAGTCTTGATGTCGCGCCTTGGGATGCAACCGCCGTCAGTCGCCCAAGCTCGTCATAGGTAAATGCTGCGACGTAGTCGATCACACCATCTGCGTTGTTATCGGTCTGCTGGCTCGCAACGAGATTCACCGTGACGCTCTGACCTAAGCTGGCAAGCAGGTGGTTGGTCGCGTCTCTTGGTTCAACGTATTGGCCGCCAATCTGATTCACAATTCTTCGAAAATCGCCTGTGACAAAGCTCGCGGTCGAAACTGAAAATTCCAAAGATTCAGAGCTGAGCTGTTCAGCAATTCCTGTCAAATCGATGCCGTTGTCTGGATTGCCATCCTGGTCAAGTGCTTGAAGAAATAACAAACGATTAACGAGATCGTCCGTCAGGCCTAGCAGCCTGGCTTCATCTAATGACGTTGCGCCAACGAGATCTAAAGGGCTCACTGTTGCCGCGGCCGCAGCTGAACCCAGTGCGATTGATCCTAAGCCAAAATCTACTTGCTCATTTTGAAGGTAAGTGAATTCGCCTTGATCGTTGGTAGTGCCGCTCTGACTCGGCGTAGCGAATGCCAAACCTGCCACAGGGCTATCAACAAAAACGCCAGTGGCAGGCTGCGCGGGCATTGGTGTGCTCGTGGCTGATGAAGAAGAGCTGCCTCCTCCGCTGCAGCTAATGAGAAACGACAAAAATGGTAGCGCAATCAGCTTTTTCATAGCTTTGATTAAGTGTTGATAGTTAATGCACTAGCATAAGTGAATTTTGCTCGAAAGTTTAGCCATGTTGTCGCGCAATGATGCTCTACTTTTTTCAAAGGTTCGATTCCGCTAGAGCCTTAAGTCGAGTCAGTGACTTGATTGGAATATCTTTTAGGTTCGAGCGCACCAGAAATTTAGGCACAAGGCCGCCCGGGTCCTGGTGTTGCCGCCAGGTCACTTCGACTTCCTTGGCGGAAATTTGCTTCAATGAAAACGATCCTGACATTTCACGAACGCGGACGAGTTTGGAATTGTGCGTGCTTGCACAGGCTGACCTGTCATTATTCAGGCAGTAATCAGGCGCACTTTCAAAATCGATGACGACTTCACCGTCTGAACTGGTTGATGTCGCATGGAGAATTGAATCCCTGTCTCTTATCACCGGAACTTTCGTCACCTGATATAGGTATGCCTCGGTGTAGCCGATCGTCTGCAACACATCGATTCGCTCACAGCCGTACGCCCAATTCGGCCAAGTGGAGAAGTCCATCAACAGGGCCATCAAGCTTCCCACCGAAGACTCAATTCGAACGCTAGCCACGAACTTCGGAATCGAAGAGCCGGGAAAGTCCTCGAACCGAAGCTCGATGCCGTTTTTAACGGTCACGTTATCTTTAGCGGATATATTCGCACAGCCTACAATGAGTAAAAGCACGGGTAGGATAAGCACCAGCAAACGTTCTTTCAATTTTCATGCGCCTCACAGTTATGGCCAAGAGTTATTGCCAGACGAGTATCCGGCTGGGTTACTGCATAGTAACAGTCACGTTTATCCCAAATCGGCTTATTTTTCTGGCCGCTAGACTTTTTCGCATTCGAACACACCTTCGATCTAAGGGACTGCAACCATCAGCCGCACGTTTGCACCGTCCCTTTACTCTCACCACATTTATTGCGGGTGTATTAATTTCTGAAAGAACTTAGCCAGGCTGAGTTTTGGTCTTACACCGCCTTCCTAAAAATGCAGGGACAACAAAGTCTAATTGGCGACTTTTCTGCCTGGCAGATATGGTCTAGAGACTCGGCTTACAATGATTTCGACGCTGGATCAAATTGCTCATACTCTGGCGCTTTATACTGCCCCCAATACTTCTGTCTGCAAAAGTTGAGTTGCCGCTACGACAGATAAAGTAAATCCGCGCCCAGATCAATAACAGCTGCATGCGCGCGAAGTACATCAAGCCCGAGTACGCTATCAATTACCTGGCCACCACGGCGCTGAACCCTTGCTGTTGCATAGCATCGATATCTAGTGCGCTATTTACTGCGGAACTGTCGCTAACGACTTTGCACAGATGAAGCGAGGAGCAGTTCCTGACCAATAATACCGTTGGCTTTTTACCTGCAACGCGACTTAATGCAGCCAGACACCCTGACATGCGGGGCAGCGATCTACCACAATCATGTGTGCGATCTCTTTCGCCATCGTTGCGCCATCGACGGGGCGCGGTCGAAGTTTCTCGCCCTTTGCCTCTACTAAAAGCTCCATTTCCTTTTCGCATGCCTGGTAAGTCGCCTTTGCATCGACCTCGCGCCGCGTTTTTGTACCGTATCGTGCACACTTTTCACCAAACAAAGGCATAGCGGCACCACTGCATCAATAAACGAATTGACTGTGGTCCTGAGCAACGTTTTTTGCCAAACCGGAGAAACATTCGATGCCATGTTCTGCTATGCGTTCTGCTAATAATTTAAGATCATTTGACGCACCTGGTCTTAACAATGAAAATTTATATCAGGCCAACGAGCGATCGCGCCGCCCCGGAGGAGTTGCTAGAAAACCACTGGCAGATAGATAAAAAACCGTCGTGACTGTTTGTTTTACGAAATAGTTGTGCAATAGTCAGTCTAGGACTGCAATTGACCCAATGATGGCGAACCTTTTAGTGAGGGAAAATAAACATGAGCGAAGCAACTAGCATCGAAAAGAAGCCATTTTGGCTATCTGGAAATTTTGCCCCCGTGGCAGAAGAAGTCACCGCAACGGAACTGAAAGTGACAGGTACTATTCCCCCTGAACTCAATGGCCGTTATTTACGAAACGGCGCCAATCCCGCGCAGGGTGATACGGCGCATTGGTTTCTGGGTAACGGTATGATCCATGGTGTTGAGTTGGCGAACGGTAAGGCAAACTGGTATCGCAATCGATATGTTCAAACGCCGTTGCTGACTGATGGTGACGACCCCATGCAATCGATGGAAGATCGGACGCGATCGTTGGCGAACACGCACATTATCGGTCATGGAGGAAAAATTTTGGCGTTAGAAGAGGGCCATTGGCCATTTGAGCTGAGCCGAGATTTGGAGACAGTCGGCGCGTTTAATTACGACGGTAAATTGGCGGGCGGCATGACGGCGCATCCAAAGGTTTGCCCGGAAACCGGCGAGCTATTGTTTTTCTATTACAGCCCAACACCACCGTACCTCACCTACTATCGTGCTTCTGCTGACGGCCAGTTGTTGCAAAGTGAAGAGATCACGGTGAAAGGTGCGACGATGATGCATGACTTTAATGTCACCCGAAACCACGTGATTTTCATGGATCTACCGCTGGTGTTTAACTTTGAGAATTTCAGTGGCGGACTGCCTATCTCATGGAGCGATGACTACGGTGCGCGCTTGGGTGTGATGCCGAGAGATGGCACGAACAGTGACGTTACCTGGTATGACATTGACCCTTGTTACGTCTATCACCCAATGAATGCTTATGAGGATGGTGACAAGATTGTCATCGACGTCAGTCGGCTTGCACATTCAATGAAGGCTGGTGTCGCGGATGTCCCCCCCGTGCTGCATCGCTGGACCATTGATCAGAGCACCGGCAAGGTTTCTGAGTCACAGTTGGACGACCGCGCGGTCGACTTCCCCAGAGTGCCAGACAGTCTAGTCGGCCTGCCTTATCGCTTTGGCTACACCGCCGAGTTTGGCGGTAACGGACCCACCGCGTCCTCCTTCCTGAAGTACGATATGCAAACGGGCGAGTGTAAAGCCCACGAATTAAAAGGTGATCGGGCGGGGGGTGAACCCGTGTTTGTCCCCGCTCAGGGTGCAACCTCGGAGGATGATGGATATTTGCTCAGTTTTGTCTATGACCCAGCGGAAAACGTCAGTGAGTTAAGGATTGTTGACGCAAGTTCGATGGCAGCAGAACCTGTGGCTACTGTTCAACTCCCTGTGCGGGTACCCGCTGGATTTCATGGTAACTGGATTGCTGATTGATGTGAGTCTTGCTGCTGAAACCGGATTTAGGTTTTAGTCCGGTTTACGCTGGCGGCGCGATGCAGGGAATTCTCAGAGACGACATTAACACCAACAATAGAAGGAAAAACGAACATGGCTTTATTGGATCAGTTTCGCTTAGATGGCCAGGTTGTGGTTATCACTGGAGGCGGCCGGGGTATTGGTGAGGCGATTGCACTGGGTATGGCAGAAGCCGGTGCCGATATTGTGGTTGCAGCTCGTCGCACAGAAGAGATTGAAGCGGTCGCTGAAAAGATCCGCGCGTTGGGTCGTCGTGCACTGGCGGTGACAACCGATATGATGGATATCGAGCAGGTTCAAGCATTGGCCGACCAAACCTTTAAAGAGATGGGCAAACTCAGCTGTTGGATCAGCAATGCCGGTGGTGCTGATGACCGGGTACCGCGCACCTTATTGGATATGCCGGAAAAACAGTGGGATTTTCAGCTAAGTCTGAACTTGAAATCCGTTTGGACCGGTGCCCAGGCCGCGGGCAACATTATGAAAGACAATGGTGGTGGCACCATCATAAACATATCTTCCCAGGCAGCGGGCCTTGCATCTCCTTTCAATGGTCCTTATGCCGTCGCAAAAAGTGGCGTTAACAATCTAACTCAAACGCTTGCTGCAGAAATGGCGCCGCTGGGCATTCGGGTGAATTCTGTTTCACCAGGCCCCATCCCCACCGAAGTCTTCCTGGAGTTTACTGGCATGACGGAAGATGACATTCCCGAGATGGGCAAAAAGTTTGGCATCCCTCTTGGCCGCATCGGTACACCTGAGGATATTGCACCCGCCTGTGTGTATCTTGCTTCGGTAGCTTCAAGCTGGATGACGGGGCAAGACATCAAGATCAATGGGGGGCTTTAGCGCTCTGTAAAACTTTATGGTAGGAGATCAACGAAGTCAGGTAGATCACGTACTGAGCACAGCCCGATCGGTGCGGCGCAAGCTAGATTTTGACCGGCCCATCAGCAAAGAAGACCTGGTAGCCTGTATCAACGTTGCGGTTCAGGCACCGACAGGCCTCGCCGGTGAGAACTGGCGCTTCCTCGTCGTGACCGATCCTACCAAGAAGAAACTCATTGCTGACATCTACTGTGAGGTGCTCGTTCAGCTTAGTGAATCCCGGGGCGTCACACTTAAACCTACCCACAATGCTTTGATGGAGCGGTTGCATGAAATTCCCTGCATGGTGTTTGTGTTTGCAATCGGGGAGCCTGGCGACGACGTGTCGGGCCAAATTGGTTTTTTTGGCTCCATTCTTCCAGCCGCGTGGTCTTTGATGCTGGCAATGCGTGCCAGGGGAATTGGCACCACATGGACTTCGCTGCTAGCATCGCGCGCCGACGATATTGCGCGCATTCTCAATGTCCCCGAAGGCGTCACACAAACCATAATGCTGCCTGCGGCTTATACTCTTGGCGCAAATCTCAAGGTAGCGGAGCGACTCCCGGCAGCAGATGTAACTTTTTTTGATAGCTGGGGCACCCAGTAGCCGACGGCAACAGATCCGAGTTTCATCCTGCGCGATTTGGCAGAATTACAGGTTAATGATAACGAGAGGAACTAAACATGACTGATGTCACAGCGGCAGAAAAAGATGCGTTTTTTGAGGAGGTCGGCAAGGCAAGTGCCGCAGCAGTCTGGAGCGCCTGGGCCACTCAGAGTAAAACTGGACCGAGGGTGCGAATGGTTCACCCTACCTGGGAAGGTGATGTACTTTGGCTGGCGACCGGTCCCACAACGCCTAAAGCCAAGCAAATGGCAAATAGCCCAATCGTTGATGTCCAGTGGCAGGTTTCACCGCCCAACTTTATTCACATCATGTGTCGTGGCACCGCAGAATTGATTATGGACGATGCAACTCGCGCCCATGCGTGGGATGCGCTTGACTATGATCTGAACGATTTTTTTTCGGGTGGTCCCACTGACCCGAATTATGTCGCAGTAAAGGTCACGCCTACGCGAGTCGAACTGTCAGAAATGTTCGGTGCAGTCAATCAGCGCATCTGGCGCGCATAGAACGCATGTAGAACTTATATAAAACCGATATCGAAATGGATAAAAAGGGCCGATGGGAATTAGATCGTAATTCCCATCGGCTTTTCTAATTTTGCGTTCTAAATTCGGCTTGGTTGCTGGTCACTTGGATTCATCAGCAAAAACTGCGGAGGTTTAGCTCTGTGATACAGCTGAAAGGCAGCAGCGTCAGCGTCACTGGGCCAGCTCGTTGGCAAAGCACGATATTAAAGTGAATGGTTTGTGCATGGGGCCGGTAGATACCGCCATGCTGAGAGGCTTGTTCCCTGGGCAGCAGCTGCCCGCAAAGATTGCTGAATCGCTCATTCAGGATACCGACATTGCACAGCAAATGATGGACGTTATAGAGAGTGGTCGGACCGGCGATAACTTTGGTGCCTGGATGGGCGAGGATGTTGAGCTTGGTGCAGAGCAGCCACCACATAGAAAAATTACCGGTTAGCAAATAGATAATAAGATGCTAAGGGTAGGGTTATGAAAGATTTTGAGGGGAAAGTTGCAGTTGTAACAGGAGCGGCAAGTGGTATTGGGCTGGCGACATCTAGACGATTTGCTGAAGCTGGAATGAAAGTCGTTCTTGCCGATATTGAGGAGCCTGCACTTGAGTCGGCGGTAAGCGCGCTGACTGTAGAAGGACACATGGTTATTGGTGTGCCTACCGATGTTTCAAAGTGGGACGCGATACAAGCGCTTGCAGCCAGGGCGATGTAGACTTTCAGCGCGGTTCACGTAGTTCACAATAATGCCGGCGTTGTGGTATCCGGTCCGATAGCTGACCTCAGTATTGCTGACTGGGAATAGGTGTTGGGCGTAGATCTTTGGAGTGTGACTTACGGCATCAAAGCTTTTCTGCCATTGATAAAACAAAGTGGTGAGGGCCATATTATTAATACAGCCTTTACCGCGGGTCTTCAGTCTGCTCCTACCATTGATCCTTATAACGTGGCGAAGTTTGGCGTGGTTGCACTGACAGAGACGTTGCGGCAAGAGTTCCAAAGAGGAAGTTGCTTTCGAAGAGTTTGCTGCACCGCTGATGGCTGAGCGGGGCATGGATCCAGCTGACGTGGCAGACATTGTTTTTGAAGCGATCAGTAATGATGACTTCTGGATACTCACGCACCCCGACTGGAAGAAAGTTTTGACCAAACGGATTGCTGCCATGACCGAAGACAACAGCCTATTCCCCGGGTTTGGGGGTTAAGAGTAACGAGTTAGAGGTGAAGGGTTTAGAGGTGAAGGGTTTAGACGTAAAGTGCCTCGGGACGCCGACGTAAACGGATCGAATCAATGTTGATTCGATCCGTTTCTTTCTCTCTATTTCTCTTTAGGCCTGCTGCTTTGCTTTTTCGATCGCTTCTTTAACCCGTTTGGCTTCCGTGCCGTCGAGTCGATCTTGCATACCTTTTTCCATCTCGGCCATTATTTTTGCCGCAAACTCGTTCTTCTGAATTTTCTCCCAATAAGCCGCCACTTTTGTTGTACCAATGATTGGGTTGTCGACTCCTAGTCGGGGCATTGAGCCTTGACACATATACAAAGCTGGAACCAATGTACAGTCGGCGCGAGTGAGCGTATTGCCCACGGCGAAATCGCCGTCGCCAAGATGGTTTTCCAGAGCACCAATACCGCGTTTTACTTGACCCATCAATAACTCAACCACCGCTTCAGAACGCTTGTCTGGCATCAATTGTCCCAAACACATAAAAATATTGTTCATCAAGTAGACATCCGCGATTCTTGAAATCACACGGACATCTGCGCGCTCTTTCAGCGTGGTGCCAACCATTGCTTTTTCGGGATAAAGTTCATCCAGATATTCAGCGATCACTTCTGACTCGGGAATGACGCCTTCATCAACCACCAAAACTGGAATACGTCCGATGGGGGACCTTTTAGCAAACTTACCAGAAAAGAATTCAGCGACAGGTAAATCAAATTCGATATCCGTTATTCCCATTGCATAAATTTGCATTCTGACTTTTGCAGAATAGGGGCTTAGATTACCGGTATAGAGTTTCACGTGTTTTCCTATTGTTCTATTAAGTCATTAGATACTAACGAATTTTAGCGCTCGAGTATCGGTGTCTTTTGTTGGTCACATTAACCGATACCCTGACAGCGTTCACAACAGCCTATTTTTGCTTGAACGTTCCAAAACTTGCTTTCATCAATAGTCTTCTATGTTACTTTTGGTGCCAATACGCTTTGCTTGCTAATTGGCAAAGCAATAAAAGTATTTCTATAACCTGCGGAGCAGGACATGATTACAGGTGGATATTTTTGTGGGAAGTTGAAATACCAAACTTATGCCGGAGAAAATACGGCAGTGAATTGTCATTGCGGTATGTGCCTTAAAATAAGCGCAGCGCCCTACCTTACTTGGATTGTGGATACGAAGCTCAACTGGGCCAATGACCTCAGCCACATCAAGGAATGGAAAGAGTAGAACCTACCATTGTCCTGATAAAGGTACGGTAATATGCTGAAAGATTAGAATAGGGAATTCCACTACTCGTATGAAAATTGTATATCGAGCTGCAGATATTATCGAAGCTGAAATCGTCAAAGGCATGCTAGTTGCAAATGATATAGAAGCAAATGTGAGCGGTTTTTACTTACAGGGTGGTGTCGGAGAAATTGCACCGACAGGTCTCGCTAATGTTTTCGTTCCTGATGAAGATTACGGCAGTGCCAAGGAATTGGTTCTCGAGTATGACGGGAATCAATCGATTCAAAACAGCAACACCTCAAATGCTGAGGCTATAAACACCGGGATCATAAGTACAGGACCCACTAAAGGAATGCTGGCCATTGTTGTTGTGATCATTTCAATATCAGTACTGGGTTATTGGGTTGTGCTTTTGAATTAGGGTCTTGAACTCGGCTTTTGAATCAGCAGACAAACTGAGAAAGCTTAGGACAGCAGCATACTTTTCTCAGGATCAGATTTCTCGAGAGAGACCAATAAAAACTTAGCTTTCGTGACAAATCCGCTTAGTGTTTTTGTTAGGGCATTGTCCAGGTGACTTTGAGTTTCAATGAGCTCGGTTATATCCACGCTCGTAATCATAATCTGTGTGACTTCCCCCGTCGGACTAAAGATAGGCACATAAGTACTCCGGGCCCATCGTCGTCCTTCTGGTCTGTCGTAATCATTCTCGAAGAACAAAGGCTTCTTGGCGATGACCAGGCTCTCACAGCGAGCCAGGAGTCGCTTGCGAAATGCTATGCGAAACTCAGCAATATTCTCAAAATCATCTATTTCACGCCGCCTAAATTCGTCTCTGCGCAGGTCATAGAATTTTTCAGCACTTGGATTAAAAAATCGCCAGAAGAACCGATTGCTAGGCCTAACATCAACGATAAAAACAGGCGCGCCGATGGAATCGATGACAAGTTTCAATTCCTGTTGAGACTCGATGAGTTCACCGATATCGAAACTCATCACCATAACTTTTTCTACGTCTCCCTTGGCAGCCATGATGGGCACGTAGGTTATGCGACCCCAATGGGCGCTGCCATCGCGATGCTGTTGCTCGGCCTCACTGAAGGTAGGTTTTTTACCCTTAATACAGCGCCTTAAGTGGCGGATAGTTTTTTGCCGCTGAGCGACGGTACTTGTATCCAGACCTTCAAAGTCAGTCAGGATCATGCCTTCGACTTTATTGTTTGTGGCAGACAATAGCTTTTCTGCGGCAGAGTTTGCGGCGCAAATGACTAAGTTATCATCAGGCAATACATCAAGGACTATGGAGGGTATCGCGATGGAATGGATATTCAGTTCAGTTGGTGACCCCACGCGATCTCCCGATATTTGAGGTTAGATGCGAGAAAAGTATAGTAGCTTAGGGACTGCCTCTGAGTCTGGCGATTCTGAGAAAACTTGTAGATCGAGTGTTCTAGGCAAGCATTGAGCTGCTGCTAACACTCGTTTGCGTTGATCACGGAGAAGGTTCTGGACCTGGCAGGTCACGACTGCTGCTGTGGCTGCCGATATCAGTGGATACGATGTACATTGCCACGGAAGTTTTTGTTGTTCAGCCTCGAACCGCTTTCGCGATCGCACCCCAATTTTCAACGTGGTCTGGGTGTTTCTGAATATCTTCTGCGGCTAAATAGGTAACCACACGAGAAGCAACTCCCCGATAACGAGCCAGTAATTTGTCCGCTATATCATTCCACTTAGCTGTAACAGCAAAGTGGCTCAGCATATAGGAGATAGCATCAGCCATGCCTTGTATATTGCCTTCTTTCATCAGCCGGCCTAAGTTTTCTGTCGTCCCTTCAAAGCCAAGATCGTCGAATTGAAAGGCATAGTTGGGCGTTGAGCCATAAAAAGCGATCTGTGTTCTTGCACGCCGTGTCATATTTTCTCTTTCCTCTGGCGAATCTCCCGGAATCGCGAACACTGGAATAATCAGATCAATATCAGCTCTGGTTCGTCCCGATTTCTTTGCACCCAACTCGACATTTGGCAACAATCGATTCTGGATGTAAGGAATGGAATGCATGGGATGAACATGCATTCCATTACACAATTCACCTGCAACCCAACACATAGGGAACTTGCCCAGCTTCTGTAAAAAGCATGTCGGAAAATCCTGCTTACTGCAGCTGTTGAGCCAATTCTGTCGATCGGCTCCAGGTCAGTCCTCCATCCATCAGGTCAAAGTGCATCGTCTCCTCCTTTTATTAGTAGGTGCTTATTAGTAGGTGGTTATTAGTAGGTGCTTATTAGTAGAAATAGGGCGCTGCCATTGAAAATTCATCCCTATGCGCCGACCCATCCCGAATGAAAGCCGTATGGCACCCTGTGTAGTGGTCAAGTAATCTTGGCCGCTGATTTAGAGGAGTACCAATAGATCTCCTCCGCTTTGTTTGGCGGCAAGCCGCCATTGTGTTGATGGGGTCTTGTCTGACTGTAGTATCCCGTTATGTAA
>Ga0222651_1000079_pt1 | contig 71104 bp, 58 predicted proteins | sample AntAcemetagen369_FD_179855 | JGI IMG/M metagenome (GOLD analysis project Ga0222651, IMG submission 179855) | Saline water microbial communities from Ace Lake, Antarctica - #369 | ecosystem: Environmental > Aquatic > Non-marine Saline and Alkaline > Saline | place: Antarctica: Ace Lake...
ACCGCCCAGCATTCATCCGATATCCATCTGCGCACTGTGTTTTCTTCCATCCCTATTCTAGGACATAGCCTTATTGCAAAGTACAGTACTTAACGATCTACTCGCCGAATTAGTGAACAGCTCCTAATCTGGAGACCGTAAAAATGGTCCAAGCGAATATGGTAAAGGGAGATCCGTTTGAGTTCGAGATCCTGAATTACCGGAAAGACGGATCAACGTTTTGGATCGCTGCAAATGCCCAGCCTCAACGTGATACGGAGGGTAATAGTGATGGTAACCTGGCTATCTTAATCGACGTGACGGCCCGAAAAGAATCGGAGCTGAAGATCGCGACCCAGGAGGCCCAAATGCGGTTGATTTTCGAGGCGTGTCCCGCCGGCTTGACTTTGGTCCGAGACCTCCGAGCAGAGACCCGGATTGTGAACCCCGCGTTTGAGCGCATCACGGGGATCACCGCGGAAATGGCGCGAAGTGGCCACGCGTTTTTAGATGCCCTTCACCCTGACGATCGTGAGGCATGGCGGGATTATCAGCAGGCGTTTGAAGCCGGTGAAAACGTAACAAAAACGTTGGAGATTAGATTTACGCATGCCGATGGCAGCATGGTCTGGGTCGAATATGCCCGGCGCTTCTTTGTCGATTCATCTGATGGCAGTCGGGCTGACGTGACCGCCCTGGTCGATATTTCTGCGTTAAAGAAACAAGCGACCGATTTGATTGAGGCCAAGGAGCAGGCGGAGATGGCGAGCTTGGCCAAGAGTCAGTTTCTGGCGATGATGAGTCACGAGATCCGCACGCCGATGAACGGCGTTATCGGCATGTCCTCTTTGTTGACGGACACGAGCCTCGACGAAGAACAACGGGAGTGTGTCGAAACGATTACCCGCAGTGGCAATGATCTACTTTCCATCATCAACGATATTTTGGATTTTTCCAAAGTAGAAGCCGGACAAATAGAGATCGAAGCCGCCGAATTCGACCTGATCGAATGCACCGAAGGCTCAGTCGACATGTTGACGCTGCGCGCGGGAGAAAAGGGAGTGGAGATCCTTCTCGATATTGATCCATACCTTCCCCGCATCGCGGTAGGGGATCCTACCCGGTTGCGTCAGGTTTTGGTCAACCTCATCTCCAACGCCGTGAAATTTACGGACGTAGGTGAGGTCTGTTTGTCGGCGCAAGTAGTGGCATCGACGGAGACAGCGACCGAGATAAAGTTTGAAGTTCGCGATAGTGGAATCGGGATCAAAAAAGAGGATATTCCACGACTATTTGATGCCTTCACTCAAGCCGATGCGTCGACGACCCGTCGCTACGGCGGCACCGGATTGGGCCTACCGATCTGCAAAAAACTCGTAAACGTCATGGGTGGAGAGATGGCGTGCGAAAGTGAAATTGGTCACGGCACACTACTAAGTTTCACTTTGACAATGCCGACGCGCGGGTTGGATCAAGCGTTTGGAAAACAGACCCTCCAGGGGATTTCAGTTTTGGTGGCTCACCAAAGCGAGACGGCTCGTCGGCTGATTGCGAAGCGGGCCGCTTTTCATGGGATGATCACCGGCGAAGTGGAGTCAGCCGATCAATTGGAGCGAGTGTGGTCCGAGGCCGATGGTTGGGATATCGTCATCGTTGATCGCCAATTCGATAGCGGGTTGGGCGTGAAAACCGCGGCTCGCTGCCAGTCGTTGGCCAACGACCAACGACTGGGAATGATTCTACTGGCTTCGAGTGCTCAACCGGCGATGAACGAAGATACCTCATGGTTTGATGCGGTCGTAAAAAAACCAATCCGACGAGCATCGCTGGATGCTGCTTTGTTCAAGGCAGTTAAAGTGGTTAAAGTTGATACCGAACCTGACGAAGTGGAACCGGAGGCTTTAGGATCGATTTCATCGCCCGCGAGTGAAGTTGATAACGAGGTTTCGCCGCTGCGCATCTTGGTGGTCGAAGATAATCTGGTAAATCAACGTATTTTCTCAGTGATGGTGCGTAAATCGGGTAACGAATTCGTGCTGGCGAACGATGGCTCTCAGGTTCTGCCAAAATTGGCAGAAGAGACATTTGATGTGATTCTCATGGATGTGCAGATGCCAATCATGGATGGGCTTGAGGCGACTCGCTTAGTCTGCCAAAAATATCCGCTGCCGGTCCGGCCATGGATTATCGCTCTCACCGCCAACGCGATGGCGGGGGATCGAGAAAAGTGCATGGAAGCTGGGATGGATGACTACTTCAGTAAACCAATCAAAGTGCAGGAATTTGCCGATGCCATTGCTCGCGCTCGGGTTGAGTTGGATCGCCGTCGGACGATCGGATAAACGCGGCGCTCTCTAAAAATAGTTTTATTAAAATAGATCTGAAACCGAATTTGAAACGGTTATCAAGGGAACGGTGGGAGATTCTCTCGCACGTTGTATCCACAAATAACTTTCAAATATACCAAAGATGAAGATCCCAAAAATGTTAGTCTTATGGGGGGTTTTTATTTCTTCCCTCTCGTTCGCGTTCGGTGATCACCACAGCAAGAAAGACATCGTAGACACGGCGGTTTCTGCGGGAAGTTTTAAGACGCTCGCGGCGGCTTTGAGCGCGGCAGACTTGGTTGATGTTCTTAAGGCTGACGGACCCTTCACGGTGTTCGCCCCCACCGATGACGCATTTGCGAAATTGCCCGATGGCACGGTAGAAATGCTCCTTAAACCGGAGAATAAAGATCAGCTCATCGATGTGCTCACCTACCATGTCGTTGCCGGGAAAGTTCCGGCCGAGACTGCGGTGACGCTCTCTGAGGCTACGGCCTTGAACGAGAAAATTATCGCTCTGAATGTCCGCGATGGTGACTTGTTTCTCAACAACGCGAAGGTGGTGAAAACCGATATAGAGGCCAGCAACGGTATCATCCACGTTATCGATACGGTATTGCTCCCGCCGACCATGGTTTCGCCAAGCGAAATGACTAGCCGGATGGGCAAATCGGCTCAAAAAATTGTGGGTCTGGCGATCGATAAGGGCGTGCCTCTCTTCAACCACGGGAACCATGCGGCCTGTGCGGCGGTTTATGAAATGACCGCCGAGATGCTGCTGATGATGCCCGAAGATGAAGTGGGCCCGGCTCAACGGCAAATGCTCAAGATGGCTCTCAATCAAGCGGCGATGAATCCGAACGCCACGGACAATGCCTGGACGATGCGTCGTGCGCTCGATTCATCGATGGAGATGCAACTCACAATGGATCGGTAACCCCTTTGAGCCATAATATCTCAGCCTTTGGGGCGAGGCGTTAGGAACTCAGCGATCGATGCCGGAGATTTCCCCCGGTGTATTTCCCGCACCGTCGTCGTTGGTGCGAACCTGAGGGGGGTAAGCGCCCCGCAATAATTCTCCGCCGGTGGCGGCGTGTAAGCTCGCTGAATCGGACCGGGTAAAGCCGCCCAAGGCTTCACTATAATTAAGAACAGGAGCGCGGCCGGCCCCGTTGTCGTTTGTCGCTGCGGTATTAATGCCGGAAAGATCGGCTAATTCGGGATCTTCCTCAAAGTCGGTGACGCCGAAGTTGGTTGTCAGATTCGGGCCGACCGTGCGGACAAGGAGGGGCAGCGAGTCTGGTCCCTCGACGACAAACCCCGCTACCGGCCTTCCTCTTCCGGTAACGAAGGATTTTAATCCGGGTGGATAAATCGGTGAAGTGAGGTGCCGCTCCGGCAGAAGCGGGTGACGGCGGGTAAAGCGTTAGTTTTTGCTGAGTGTCACCACACACTCAAGGTGGCGGGTTTGGGGGAAAAGGTCGAAGGGTTGCACGTCGGTGAGTTGATAGTTCGCCGTGGGGAAGTGCACGAGGTCGCGCATTTGGGTGGCGGGGTCGCAGCTCACGTAGACGACTGCCTTCGGTCCGAACTCGAAGAGCTGATGGAGGAACTTTTCGTCACAACCTTTGCGCGGAGGGTCGATGATGATAACGGTTTCCTCGGGCGGGAATTCGAGGCCGGCGAAGATGGCGGAGGCGTCGCCGGCTTGGAAGGTGGCGTTGGTGATGTTGTTTGCCGCGGCATTTTCGGTCGCGAAGCGAACGGAGGATTCACTGATCTCGATGCCCGCGACTTGTTCGAAGGACGGGGCGGCCGTCAGCGCGAACAGGCCGCTGCCACAGTAGGCGTCGACGAGAAAACGAGCTCCGCTGGAGGCGACTTGTTGGCGAACGTAGTCCGTGAAGGCGGGCAGGATGAAGGGGTTATTCTGGAAGAAGTCGCGGGCGAGGAAATGGAGCTTCAGATCGCCGACGGTTTCGGTGACGACGGTTTCATGGTCGGTGGTGACTTCGCCGGAAGCATCGCGGAGTAGTAGGGTCGCTCCTTTTTTGTAGCCGCCAGCTGCGATCTTGGTACGGACGGCGGAGCGCACTTCGGGTAGCCGGGCATTGATGGCCTCGGTCGCGATATCGCAGTGCGGCACATCGAGGAGATCGAAACGGGTGCCCTGACGGAGAAATCCGATTTTGGTTTCATGAGGGTCATCGGGGATGACGGGAGCGGTGGAGTGTTTCGGGGATCTGGGGAGTTGAAAATGAGGCGTGATCTTCGAGCGGTAGTTGAACTGCTGGGGCGAGCCGATGACGGGGTTCACCTCGTGCTTGAGGTCCGCCATGTGCTCGAGGAGCTCGGCGACCTGTTGGCGTTTCCAGACGAGTTGGGCTTCGTAGTCGAAGTGTTGATACTGGCAACCGCCGCATTGACCGAACAAGGGGCAACGGGGGTCCACCCGGTCCGGGGATCGGGTAAGCACCTCGACGAGGTCGGCTTCGGAGAAGTTCTTTTGATTGCGAAAGATGCGGGCGCGCACGCGTTCGCCGGGGAGACAGAACGGAACCATGATGACCCAGCCGGATGGGTTTTTTTCGATTTCGGGTTGCGGCTTGGCGTCGTCGGTAAGTTCGGGCGGTTTCGGCAGGTCGAACCGGCCCAGGCCAATGCCTCGGTTGGTGAGAGTGCTGATCTCTAGTTCGATCTCCGTGTGATACGGAAACGGGAAGTCGCGCAGTGCGTGTTGATTTTTTCGGCCCACGTAAGACTCGGAACACACCAAAAGGACTTAGAAAACCAAATTGATGCGGAGGACTTAGATGTATTGCCTCTTCGCTGTGCCTCTTGATGCCGAAAAAATAACCAGTTTGCAGAATCCGCGGGTCAAACAGCTCGTGAAGTTGCGGGATCGTCGTCCGCGAGATGCGGCAGGGGTATTTATGGTCGAGGGGTATCGGCAAATCCGCCGGGCCTTGGATAAGGGGTATGCGCCGACGGAGTTTTATTATTCACCGGACTGGTTTTTAGGGGAGAAGGAGAATGAGCCGGGTCTCATTGAGGAGGCGGTGGAAAAAGGGGCGCGAGTGTTTGAGTTATCCAAGGACACGTTTGCCAAGGTGGCTTACCGGGAGCGGCCGGATGGGTTGCTGGCGATTTTGCCGCAGTGGCGGAACTCGTTGGATGATTTGGAGCTCTCCCCTACCCCATTTTTATTGGTCGTGGAGGGGATTGAGAAACCGGGAAATTTGGGCACGATCTTACGGAGTGCAGATGCGGCGGGGGTCGATGGTTTGATCGTGTGCGATCCGGTGACAGATTTGTTTAATCCCAATGTCGTGCGAGCCTCGACGGGCGTGTTGTTTTCCGTGCCGGTGGTGATTGCGGAGAGTGCAGCAGTCCGGGGCTGGCTGAAGGAGCGAAATATTCGCGCGGTCGTCACGACTCCGGCGGCGACCGATTCCTACACTGATTCCGACCTGACGGGGCCGATGGCCCTCGTGATGGGTAGCGAACAATACGGGCTGAGCGACGATTGGCTGCGGGAAGCGGATCATCGGGTGCGCATTCCGATGTCGGGTCAGGCCGACTCACTGAATGTCGCGATGGCGACGATCATCACCCTGTTTGAGGCGATGCGGCAGCGGTCTTAAGCCAGACGAGGAATGTTGGGTATAAAGCCCAACCCACCGGAAACTTATTTCGGAGCAGAAGGTGGGCAGCTGAGACTGAGAGGCAGAGAGACCACGCTTTCGGCCTAGGCCTCAAGCGCGGCTACGGGAAACTGACGAGTCAGTCGCCGCGTTTGAGTGAAGCGAAAACGTGGGTGTTTCCCGTCGCGATATCCTCTCGGCTTTTAGGCTCCCAAATACCGCCAACTATTCTGCATGTCCTGTCACCTGTCCGTTTATCCCCGATGGTCTCGTAAATGGGCGATGAGTTCGGCAGTGCCGTCTGTCATGGATACGGTGGGGGCGTAGCCGAGGTCGCGTTTGGCGGCGGAGAGGTCGAACCAGTGGTCATGGGCGAGTTCTGCGGCGATGAAACGGGTCATGGGCGGTTCATGCTCGATCCGGAAGAGTCGCCAAACCGTCTCACAAATCCCTCCGATTCGGGAAGCGGTGGAGAGTGAAATACGTTTGGTGAGCGGAGGTTCGCCGAGGGCCGTGAGGAGCTCATTGACCCAATTCCAGAGATTCACGGGTTCATCATTGGTGATGAAATACGCCCGGCCGGCCGCGGCCGGCAGACCATTTTTAGCGATCGGATATCGTTTTTGAAGAGAAGGATATAAAGGTTTGACACCTATCAAGTGACAAACTTCTGGAGAGGGGGTGGCGCTCGCGTTGGGGGGCGGAGATGGTGAGATGGCGGGGATGGATCGGGTGAGGGCGGCTTCGGCGGCGAGGTGGGCGTTGGTGGCGTTGGTGATGTGCACCATATCGACTCGGTTGGTGCCGGGGCCGACGATACGGAGGCGACCGGCGCGGGCTTTGGCCAGAATTCTGGGCACCAAGTGGGGGTCGCCGATGCCCCAGATGAGGTGGGGTCTAAGGGCGGTGGTGAGGAAATCAGGGCGGTTGGCGGCGAGGACGGCGCGTTCGGCGATGGCTTTAGTGAGCGGATAGGGGCTCGGGCAATTAGTGGTGAGGGGGAGCGATTCGTTCGCGTCGGCCAGGTCCCCACCGTGGTAAACCACGCTGGGAGTGCTGGTGTGGATGAATCGTTTCACTTGAGCCGATTGCGCGGCGGCGAGCAGTGTTGCGGTGGAGGTCACGTTGTCGCGGTAGAACGCTTCGTAGCGACCCCAGACACCTACGCGGGCGGCGACGTGGAAAACGGTGGTGATGTCGCACACGGCCTCGGCGCAGACGGCGGAATCGTGGAGAGCGCCTACGACGACCCGAATGCCTCGGGCGGTGAGGGCAGGGCGCGGTTGGCGGGAAACGACGGTGATTGAGCGGCCAGCGGCGAGGAGTTGCTCGACGAGGTGAGACCCGAGGAAGCCGGTGCCTCCGGTGACCAGAACAGGATCTTGGCTAAGCGGCATCGCTTAACGTTTTCTAGGATCAATATCGAATCCGGTGGCTTTTTCCCCGGCCCATTCGGCGAGGGTGAGACGGTGGATTTTGGCGTTGTGGCGCCCGTCGACCGGGAAGCTGGGATGGAAATAGAAGAGCGCAATGCGTCCAGCGTCGGGATGGTCTTTGGTCAGCTGGCGGAGTTGGCGGCCAAGGCTGCGGCATTTGGAACTCGATTTGATGACGCTGGGATCAATGGGTTCGATGACGATGGCGGCGCGTTGATGGGGCCGCTCGCCGAGGCCGATGAGCGCGGATCTTCGCACGCCGGGATGTTGATTGAACGCGGGTTCAACTTGCTCGGTAAAGAGAAGTCCTTGTTTGGTTTCGACTCTTTCCACGGCGCGACCGCAGAACCAGAGTCGATTTTGTTCATCGAGATAGCCGCAGTCGCCCATGCGGTGCCAATCGGGGGCGATTTTGGCTTTGATGGTGGTTTTCGGGAGCGCGTCGTAGGTTTGAGTGATGCTGGGGCCGCGGACGATGATTTCGCCGATTTGCGGAGAAGAGATCTCGAAGGCGTTAGCCAACGAGTCGATGGGGTCGTCGGAGAGGCCGATTATTTTCACCTCGTTGCCAGCAATGATTGAACCGACGCAGGTGCCCTGTCCGATCAAAGTTTCGGCGGCGGTTTCGTGGATGACGGTATCGGCTTCGATCGAGGAGACGGGTAAGGCTTCGGTGGCTCCGTAGGGGCTGTGGAGCTTCCCGTTGGGCAGAATGGGCTGCATCATCTCCCAGAGATCTGGGGGCACGGGGGCTCCGGCGCAAAGCACGCGCCGCATGGTATCGAGCGTTTGGTGCTGGGCTTGGCAGTGACGGGCGATTTTGGCCCAGAGCGTGGGGGAGCCGAAGGAGGTGGTGACTTTTTCTTGGGTGATGGCCTGCACAATTTTGGCGGGATCGATGGCGGCGGGGCGCGTGGGGTCGATCTCAGGCACGATGGTGGTCATGCCGAGGGCCGGATTGAAGAGGGCGAAGATAGGCAGCATCGGCAGGTCGATCTCGCCGGGTTGGATATCGAAAGTGCGACGGATCAGTTCGACCTGGGCGCTGAACATGCCGTGTTCGTAGGAAACGCCCTTAGGGGCACCGGTGGAGCCGGAGGTAAAGAGGATGGCGGCGAGTTCGTTGCTCGCGGAGTCAGTGACGTTGAGCTGAGTGGGGGCGTTTTTGTTGGGGCAGCGCGCGGTGGAGGAGCCGCTGGCGGCGATGCGGATCGAAACTGATTTGAAGGCGGTGCGAAAGACGTGGCTGAAGAGCCGGGCGAGCGGGATGCCAAGGAGAGCCTTGGGTTGGGAGCGTTCGACGCAGCGGAGGAAGGCTTTGCGGCCCATACCGGGATCGATGACGACGGGCACGGCACCATGAGCGAACAATGCGAAAACGCTGGCGATGAGCGGCAGGCCTTGGCGAACCATGACGAGGACGCGGTCGCCGCGTTGCACGCCGGCGTGGGCGAGCACGGACTGCCAAGCGGCGGCCTCGGCTTCGAGTTCGGCGAAGGAGAGACAGAGGTAGTCGATGGCTCCGTTAGAGGTGCGACCGCGAGGGATTTTTAGGGCCGCCACATCGGGTTGCGTCGCTGCCATGAGAGGCAGATGGCGGGCGATATTGGCGGACTCGGCGGGGAGCGTGGGCACGGATTTACTCGCTGGACGAGTCGGGAGCGGAGAAGGCGGGAATCTGGCGGATGAGGTCCGCCTGCCACGGGAGGAGCAAGGTATCGAGCTCGGCGGGGGTTCGGGCGAGGATAGCAAGTTGAGTGCGATTGGCGATCAACGTGGCGTCCATATTCAGTTTGGTCGCGAGAACGTCGCGACCGGCTTTGAGGCGATCTTGAAAGGCAATCTCGGGGGGAGTGAGCGAGCGGTTGTCGCGATTGCGCACCCGGCGGGGCAAGGTGTTGGGGTCGCGCTCGAGGCCCTTGCGCACGGCCGCCGTGAGTGATTTTACGAGGCGATCATGGCGGCGGCCCAAGTTGACGCAGCCGATAATGGCGGCTGCGGGCTCTCCGTCGGCGGCAGCGTGACCCATCCGGAGGAGCAGGGCATTGTTGCAGACCTTGAAGGGCGGAGTGTCGAGGCGCTCGGCTTGGGCTTCGCGCCAATGCCAGACATCGTGCAGGACGGCGAGGCCCTGGCCACGGACTTTTTCGGATTTGCCGATGCGCCAAGCGTTGGGGTCGCTGGTGGGAAAACCGACCTTGCCGGCTTCGATTTGGCGGCGGCATTGCTGGTCGAGCCAGTCCATGCGACCGAGTTTTTTGAGCTCCTTGGTGAGTAAATCGCGGAGGGTGAAGAGGTGCCAGACGTCGAGGGACGCGTAATCGAGAAGCTTCTCGGTGAGGGGGCGACGCGACCAGTTGGCTTTTTGCGACTCCTTGGACATTTTGAAGCCGAAGTAATCCTCCATGAGGGCGGCGAGGCCGACGCGTTCACGGTTGAGGAGCTGGGCGGCGAGCATGGTATCAAACAAGCTCTTGGTTTCGAACTCACGCAGATCGTGCAGGAGGCGCACATCGAAATCGCTGCCGTGCATCACGAGGTGCTTGGTGGCGAGTTTCTCGTAGAGGGGGTCGAAATTGAGGGGGGCGAGCGCATCGACAAGGAACACTTTGCCTTTCACGAGAAACTGCAGGAGGCAGACTTTCGTGCGGTAGCAGTTCATGTTATCGGCTTCGGTATCGAGCGCGACTTCGTCGGCTTGGTCGAGGGCATCAAGCAGAGGTTGGAGTTGACCGGGTTGGTCGATGAGTTGGTATTCCGGGGGATCGGGTTTCACGGTGATGCCGAGCAAACGGCGAGCGGTGCGCGGAAGAAAGCGTTTTATCACGAATAAGAGGCCTCCCCGGCCCAGGCAGTGAGAAAAGTGTCTACAAGTTGAGGAAGCTCGGCGCTATAACCGCCTTCGAGGACGGCAGCGGTGGGCAGCTGGGTCTCGCGGAGCCAAGTGCCGAGGGTGGCAAAGTCGTTCTTTTCTAGAGTCATTTCGGTAATTGGGTCGCCAACGTAGGCGTCGAATCCGGCGGAAACCATCACAAGCTGGGGCTCGAAGGCAATCACTCGATCAAGAGACTCGCGGAGAGCGGCCAGGTGTTGGGTTGCGGGGGTGTGGGGTGCGATGGGCCAGTTGTGGCAGTTTTGGAAGGAGGAGGTTCCTGTTCCGGGATAGCCGGGATACTGGTGGACAGAGCTAAAAAGTAGGCCATCGCGGCCGGTGAGGATGGCTTCCGTGCCGTTGCCATGATGGGCATCGAAATCCCAGACGGCGACGCGGTCGAGGCGGTGCTGGGTGCGGGCATGAAGCGCGGCGATGGCAATGTGGTTGAGGTAGCAGAACCCCATGGCTGCGTGAGCGGTGGCGTGATGCCCGGGCGGGCGCATGAGGGCGATGACGGGTTCGGTGGGGTTGGAGATAGCGGCATCGGCGGCGGCGATGGCGGCGCCGGTGGCGCGGTAGGCGTGTTGGTCGATATCATCAAACCAAGGGGTGTCCGGGTCGAAGTCCCGTGGTTGAGCAAGACGGTGCAGGTGCGCGGAGGTGTGGGCGAGCGCGGCGGTGGCCGCGGTGGCCGCGGTGGGTTGAAGCCACTTCCAGTCGGGGTGTTGCTCGCGCAGAAACGGGGCGGTTTTGAGCAGCCGCGCGGGTTGTTCCGGCCGGAGGGAGGAGCTGTATGCGGTGCAACGAGGGTCGTGGACGATAAGCATAGCGTTAAGGTGACTTAAGAGAGTCGAGTTCGGGGCATGGCGGCAAGCTTGGGTGGCGGACTTGCGTGGGCGCGAGCATTCGAGAGAGTGATGGGATGTGGCATGAACTGGGAATCGCAGAACACTGGTGGGTGGCCCACGTGGCGGCGACGTGGGCGCTGGTGGGGCTGATTTGGACCGTGCAAGTGGCGGTTTATCCCCAGTTCGCGCTGGTGAAGCCGGAGGTCTTTCCTCGGTGGCATGCGTCCTACACGCGACGCATTGGGGGGCTGGTGGGGCCGTTGATGGGAGTGGAGTTGGTCACCGGACTAGGCTGGGTTTGGAGCCAATCGACGAGCGGATGGGCTTGGTTGGGGCTGGGTTTGATTGGGGCCAACGTGATCTGCACGGCATTGGTGCAGGTGCCGCAACATCGTCGACTGGGGGAGAAACTTGATCAGGAATTGGTGGCGGCGTTGGTGCGCGGGAATTGGGTGCGCACGGGGATTTGGACATTGCGAGGTTGCTTGGTCGGGGCGGTGAGCGCGGGGATTTTCTAGTCAAATTTGGGAAAATTCCTAAAGTGTGGGTAGACGCGGTGTGGCGAATGCTGCACGATCACAGTGCCTATGATCTCAGCCCCTCGCTCCCCCTCCTCTGAAGAGTTACGTCAAGCCATCGCCCTGCGTCTCGGGCTACTCGGGTGCCCGACTGGTCCGGGCGATGGACCGAGGGGCTGGACGGCTCTAACCGACCCGATTTTCGCCCGCCATCGCGAGATGACCCGCCAGATGGTCGAGCGGTATGCGCCGGTCGATGGACGCATCCAGCATTTCTTGAGGAAGTATCTCGCTGAGATCGGGCCGGCCCCCACCCTGCCGCTGCGCACGTTTGTCTTGGATCAACCGGGGATGGCGCGCGAGTTGTCGCTGCCAGATCGCGGAGATATGACGGAGTCCCCACTGCTCAAGAGCTACCGGTTGCGCAATGGCGTGCTGCATAACCCTCGGAGTGATCGGCGCACGACCAAGGGGGTTTTCCATATCGCGGAAGGTGGACTCGCGGTGCCGGACGATAAACGAGCGGTGCCCAAGCAGGCGTTTGCGAAGTTACTCGAGATCGCATTGCAACCGCCGGCGGATTTATCGCGCCTGCCGTATACGGCGGATTGGCAGCAGCCGGCGGAGTGTTTCGTTTCGTTGATGTTGCGCCCGATGGTCGTGCCGGAGGTGCCGGGCTTTACCAAAGCAAAGTCGCTGGAGACCCGGTTTTTCGTGCCGGGGTCGTTGGTCGCGAATTTGGATTTTGTGGAATCGATTTTTGGCAATGCGGGAGATCCGTTTTTACCAGAAAACGATGCGGGACTCGATATTGATGGCTGGACGGGGCACACGGGCTGCGTGATTTTGGCCCCCCATTTGGTGAAGACGCCGAAAGTGGTTTTGGGTCTACCGCATTGGGATCTCGCGACGCCGCGCCAACGCCGGGATGGCATGTGTTGGCAGGATGAGAGCGAACTTTATAATGAGGGTTCGGCGTTCAAGCTTTGTGCGCGCGATGAGAACGGTGTGGTGGTGACCTTGATCGCAGATAATTATTTTGGTTACTGCAAAAAAGAGGTGAAAACCCAGATCGGCTATGCCGCTAATCTCTACGGCCTCGCGGAAGAAGAGCATGCGGGGGGGGCACTAGTTTACCCGTCGTATGACTTGGGCGAAGAGTTTTCCGGTAGCGTGCACGTGCAATCGCGGGGACACTCCTACGCAGAAGTGGTTAAGCTTTACGGTGAGCTCATGGACGTGAAGCCCGAAGGCTACGCGATCGACCGGGAGTATCCGACTATCTACTACGTGCCGGAAGACGTGACGTTTGATCTACCGGGTCAGATGGTTTCGTGGGCGCGAAACGGCGAAACCCACACGCTGCCATTGCGGGCGAGTGTGACTTATGTGCGGCCGTCTGGTTATCGAGTGCACTTGGAGCAGCCTCCAGGTCATGACACTTGGAATCTGGTGGGCACGGTAGCGGAGCCGACCTTCTGTCACAAGCCGAGCACGGTTTCAGGGGGAGGAAAGTCGGAGATTTCCAAAGCGATTTCTGATGCGATTTTGCCGGGCGCGGTGTTTGTGGCCGACTTCGAGCGCGACATGCAGCGGGTGGGTCAGTTGCTGGAGCATCCTTACGAGGATCGCTTCGCAGACCCTCAAAAGCGGGGTAAAGATTCGCGGCCGTTGATGAGTTCAGAGCGTTCGCTTGGCTCGGTCATCAAGCTGCTCACGCCGTCGTCGGAATACTCGGATGAATTTAACGATTGGTTGCGCGTGATTCCGCAATACCTGAAGGAAATTGTCTTTGTGGTGAAGCGTTATTCTCGCCCGGAGTGGGGCGATGAGTGGCGGAGCCATTTCTCGGTTGATATTATCAACGGCACGCCGGGCAACGCTTTGAAATGCGACAATCGTAAGCTGACTTCGAATTGCTTGCGGGTTGGTTTTCGCGACGATGGATCTTGGCGAGTGTTTGGTTTGCGCGAGGATTTTCATCCGGCGGCGAAGATTCAGATGGAGGACGATATTTCGGCGTCAGTGGTGGTGCCGAAAAACGCGTTGCAGGGCCTCGCGGCCACGCAGGCGGCGGAGTCATTTAAATTTGTATCCAATTGTGAAACCCGGCTGTTTCAGCGTCCTGATGATGCGATTCATCGTGGCTATGATAAGCAGACGGAAATCGATATGTCGAAGCCGGGGAATTTTATCTCGAACTTCGAACCATTAAATCGGAGCGATGCCAAGGCACTCGTTGATGACGCGATCAATTTCGTGAAATGGACGGAGCCCGTGCAATCACTGATCAAGCAGTCCGCCTCGGCACCTGATGGCATTTCGTATTTCGTGTCGCCGGCGCATCCCCGGATCGTGGATGGCAAGCCGACGAAGAATCCGCGTTATCTGCAAATGCGTCCGGATCTGGAGGACCCCCGTTCGGTGTATTTGTCGCGGATGGCGACGCGGCTTCATCGGCGGCTTTCGGCTGATGCGCCGGTGCACACGCCGGTAGATGTGGTGGTGCCGGGCCGGCGAAATAATCCGCCGGATGATGCCACCGGTATTCGGGCCCTCGCGGTATTTAACCCGATTCATTATTTCGAATTACCTGAGTTGTTTTTGGAGTATATCAGCTCGATGACGGGCAAGTCGCCATCCACCACGGGGGCCGGTTCGGAAGGGGCAATGACCAAGGGACCGTTTAACTGTCTGCCGGCGGTTTACGATCTCAACGCGGCGTTAGTTTCGATGCTGCTTACGGGCCACGCGGCCTTCGTCTCGGCGGCGGGATATGTGGGACCCAAGGTGCGAGTTGATCATGATGTGAGTCTGCTCATCCCCGAAGTCTGGTGCCGGATGACGATGCAGGAACGTGAGCCGAAATATTTGATTGAAAACGGCTACTTGGAGCAGTGTTTGGATTTCGAACACGAAGGCGAAAAAGTGCTGGGAAGCCGGTTAGGATATCGCATCACCCGTAAGTTTGCGCGCAACTTCTTCGGCCGCGTGTTCAACCACCCGCATGTCGTTTTCACGGATGAGATGTTGCGGCCGGAAAATCAAGATTTGGATGTCTTCGTGGATGGAGTGGCAAATATTTGCGCCACTCATCAACGGGTGGCGCAGAGTTACTTCGACGATGGCACGATTGAAGAGGCCTGCCCTCCCCTCGCCGCGTTGCTCCATATCATGGCCCACGGTCAATGGGAAGGTCACGGACTCGACACTCCGGAGGTTCGCGGGATGTTCACGCGCGAGGCGGTGTTAGCGAGTGATTGGTATCAAGCCCGCATCAAGTCGAAGCAGGATTGGGACATGAAAATGTGGGAACGTCATGTGGCTTCACTGCGTCACGTGATCGATAATCCAGCGAATGTTGATGTGGTGGAAAAACTGGATCTGAACGTCCGATTGATTACTGCCGAAGGCGAACAACAGCGCGTGAGTCAGGCTGATTATCGGGAGAGGTTGATTGGCACGATTGGACGACAGCCGGTTTAAGGGTGAGTCCGAGAGGACGGGCTACGAACCGGTCTTTTTCTCCGGTCTATTTTGGTCGACGAAGATGCGGACCTCCGCGTCGCGTCGGCCAAGAATCTTGGTGGCGCGCTTGAGGGCGTCACGGGTGGAGACGGTGGGATTGGTGGGGTCTTCGCGAAAGAAGTTCTCCTCGCCGATTTGTTCAATGGTGCCGGCGTTGCGCAATACGCGGGTGACTCCGCGGATGGCGCCGGAGATGACAAGATGGCGTTTTGATTTGATGAGAAACTCGTGGAGTTCAGAGATCGCCGCGGCGGCGGTGGCGTCGAGGTTGCGGGCGCTTTTAAGGCGCAGGATGATGACCTTGAGGCTCGGGTCTTTGATGATCTGTCGAATTTGCTGATCGAAGATGTCAGTTGAGCCGAAAAAGAGGTCGCCCTCTGCGTGCATGATCGAAATGCCGGGAACGGTGCGGCGAGCGGGCGATGGCAGTTCGGCGAGGTGGCCGTCTTGGTTGAAGTTGTATTCGACGAGTTCGGGGGTGCCCGCTTTGCGCAGGAAAAGCATAATCGAGGTGAAGGCCCCGAGGTAGATGGCGAGGTCGATGGTGAACAGGAGCGCGGCCGCGCAAGTGACGGTGAACACGATCGTATCGGAGCGCGTGGTGCGCAGTGCCATGAGAATATTGTGCCGATTGAACAGAGACATCGCGATGCCCATGACGACGACGGCGAGGGCAGCTTTAGGGATAAACTTAATCGTGAATCCGAGGGAGAACATGAGCACCAGCACGAAGAGTCCGGCGAAGATACTGGCGAGAGGTGAGCGCGCGCCAGAGGCGTCACTGAGCACGGAGCGAGTAAGTGAACCGGACGAATTCATACCGCCGCAGACGGCACTCGCGGCATTGGAGATGCCCATGGCATACATCTCTTGATTGACATCGATGCGGCGACCGCGCCGGGAGGCGAGGGTCTTGCCAATGGAGGTGCCTTCGAGCACAGAGACGAAGGCTAAGGCGAGGGCGGGGGCAGCGAGATCACCGATGAGTTGGAAGTCGAAATTGCCTTTGAGAAAGCCGAGATCACCGAGGGAGAAGCCGCCGAGGTAGGAAATATCCCAATCGATGGTCCGAAAGGCGAAGCCAAATGCGGACATGAGCACGAGGGTTACGGCGACGTTGGGCAGTTTGGGTGCCCAGCGGGTGAGCGCCATGTTGCAAGCGAGGGTGCCGACGGCCATCGCGAGTTCGGGCAAGTGGGTCTGGGGGATGGAGCGCACCGTTGCGGTCACGATGCCGAGGAACGTGGTAGCGTTGCTGATTTTGAACCCGAGCGCATGCTGAACTTGGTTGGCAAAAATGAGCGCGGCGGCGGCGGTAATGTAGCCGGTGACGACGGTCCGAGAGATGTAGTTGATGAGCAACGACGCGCGGGCGAGCGCACCCAAGAGCATAAAAAATCCGACTAGGAGCACGAAGACGGGCACGGCGGCCATGCGTTCATCGGCGGGCAGACCGGTGGCGGCAAGGCCGGTGAGCATGAGAATCGCGGTAGCATTGGTCGGGCCGAGGACGATGAAGCGAGAGCCACTAAAGAGCGGGCCGGTGGCGGAACCAACGGCGCTGCTCATGAGGCCGAATTGAGGGGGCAGGCCGGCGATTAGGGAATAGGCGATGCTTTGAGGAAACGCGAGGAGGGCGACGTTGAGTCCGGCGCGAGCATCGGCGACGAGAGTGGCGCGAGGGGGTTTGCGAAAGAAGCGGCGACCAGGGAACCAATCGAGGGTGACACTGCGAAGAAGGCCCCTGCCCCAGTACCTTAAAATACGTCCCCAGCGACGCCGTTTTTTGACCGGCTCGGGTGGGAGAGTTTCGGGAGTGTTAGGTTCGGCCACAGGGAAAGTTGATAAATGTGGGCCGAACGTGGCGTCCACGTCAATCAACCGGGACCGTCAACGATTGAAGCGTTTGAAGGTGAACGGACGTTGATCAGATGTGGTCGTCTTCCCCGGGATAAAGTTGGCCGTCGATGACGGTGCCGAGGCAGTGGGTGGTGTATTCGAAGGGGTCGCCGTTGTAGAGGGCGAGGTCGGCGTCTTTGCCGGGTTCGATGGTGCCGATGCGATCGGAGAGTCCGAGGATCTGGGCGGGAGATTTGGTGATGCTCGCGAGCGCTTGATCCCACGTGAGGCCGCGGGCGACGAGGACACCGGCCTCGAAGAGCACGTTGCGCGTCTTGGGCGCGTAGGATTCGTAGCCGCCTTGGATGGCAAACGGGATGCCGTGGGCTTGGAGTTTGGCGGCGGTGGTCATGCTGATGTTTTCCATTTCACCAGCGGCACGAACCATCGTGGGATGCAGGATGACGGGGAATCCGCTGGCCTTGATTTCGTCGAGGGCGAGGTGAGCTTCGGCGCAACCGTCGAGAATGATGGAGAGGTCAAACTCGCGGGCGAGACGGAGAGCGCCAAGAATGTCGATGGCGCGTTGGGCGGTGACGAGTAGAGGTTGGCTGCCGTCGATCCCGCGGCCCAGAGCTTCGAGGTGGAAGTTGCGAGCGGGGTGTTTGGTTTTGTCTTCGAGTAAGAATTTGGCGGCGTATTCTTGAGCTTTGACCAAGTCGGCGCGGAGCATGGCGAGGGACTTGGGGCGAGTGCCGGGGGATTTACCGGTGGAGGAGGCGTCACTGGGGATACCGAATTGACCCAGGGTGACGGTAATCATGCGCTGCGGGTGAATCACGTCTTGGTCGGCGGTGCGGGCATGGAGTTTGGCAACCATGGTGGTGCCGGAAATGAGGGCGCGCGGGGCGTGTCCCGTATTGATGGTAGTGATACCGAGAGAGCGGCTGAATTCAACGAGAGGTTCTTTGGCGTTGTAGGCGTCGATGGCGCGGAGGTCGGCTTGGAGGGGGGCGCTGCGGTCGAGTTGGTCCTGGTCGTGCGGTTGGTTGAGTTGGCCGGACAATCCGAGAACGGAGTGGGCATCAATCAGACCGGGGATAACGACGGCGGCTTCGAGGACGCGACCGGTGCGGGGGGTGGCCGTCGAGGCGGCGGGGCCGAGCCGCACGATTTTACCGTTAGCGATGATGACGACGGCGTCCTCAATCGGAGGACCGGCCATCGTGTGCAGCATACCGGCGCGGACGACGAGGGTTTGGGCGGAGAGGGTTGAACTGGCCAACGCAGCCAGCGCAAGAAAGCAGATGAAAGGGTTCATGGGGGGGTAAAGGGTCGCTTAGTGGTTTTGCGCGAAATCGATTTGAGTGCTGTAGCAGCACAAGTAAGGGGCGGTGGGCGCGCTGGCACCGAAGCCGCCATCGGCGAAGAGTTGGTCAGCGGGATCGGTGATATCGAAGACGCATTGGCCTTCGATATAAGTTTGTTCGATGCGGGTGTAGGCGCTCAGGGGATCGCCGGAGAGCACGATAAAGTCGGCGTCTTTGCCGGGTTCGAGTGAGCCGATGCGGTCGTCGAGTTCCAGAATCTTGGCGTTGTTGATCGTGAGGGCGCGGAGGGCACCCTCGCGACTCATGCCGCCACGCACCGCCAGGGCGGCGGCGCGAAGGAAGAAGCGGGAGTCGACGATGTAGTCATCGGTGTGGAAGCCGACGAGGACGCCGGCTTTTTCGAGGACCGCGCCGGTGCGCCAGGCGAAGTCGCGGGCTTCGAGTTTACCGCCGGGACTATCGAGCACAATGAGGGAACAGGCGACGCCGGCCGCGGCGATTTGGTCGGCGACTTTCCAGCCCTCGCTCACATGTTGGAGGACGACGTTGAAGCCGAATTCTCGTTTGAGACGGAGAACGGTCAGGATGTCGTCGTGGCGGTGGGTATGGTGTTGGACGGTGCGGCGTCCTGCTAGCACTTCGACCAGCGTTTCGAGACCGAGGTCACGGGCGGGGCGTTTTTCGGGGTCGTCGGCGTGGAGCGCGAGTTTGTCGCGATACTCGCCTGCGGCGACGAAGGCTTCGCGCACGAGGGCGGCGGATTTGGCGCGCGAACCGGGGAACTTGGCGTGCGTGGTTTGTTTGATCGAGTTGGTGCCGTTGGCCATTTTGACCCCGCCGGCCATGCGGCCGTCCGGAAGCGTAATGACCATATCTTCGATGGAGCCGACATCGCGGAGTTTGGCGTAGAGGGTTTGACCGCTGACGAGGTTGCCGGAACCGGGCATGATGTTGGCGGTGGTGATGCCGCCGGATTGGGCGCGTTGCACGGTGGCGTCGCGGGCATCGATGCCGTCGATCACCCGAGTTTCGGGTTGGATGGGCGAGGAGTCGTCGGCCCCGAATCCCGGCCACCCACCGATGTGGGAATGGGAATCGACGAGTCCGGGCATGATGGTTTTGCCGGTGACATCGACGTGGGTGGCGTTGGCAGGAATGGTGACGGATCCGAGGGGGCCGAGAGCGACGATTTTGCCGGCATCGATCACGAGAATTCCTTGCTCGATCGGGTCGCCATGAACGGGGATGATCTTGGCCCCCAAATAAGCGACGGGAGACGTTTGGGCAAAAGCTGAAAGCGCGGCGATGATCAGGGCAGCGCTTAAAGAAGGTTTTAGCATGCTGTAATCCTGTGGATTTCGGTCATTTTGGCAACACGGGTTGTCGGTAGCGGCCATGAAATGACCGAACTTGCCACCGCAGGCGCGGCGTTTAAGGTGCCTCGAGTAATGAAGGGATTATCAGGTCAATGGCTGGTGGGCTGCGGGGTTGGGATGCTACTTTCATTGGTGGCGCCTTTGCGGGCTGTCGACGTGACGAGAACCGGCGAGGTGAAACAAAAAACATCGATCGGTTTGGCGGAATTGGCGGGTTTGGATCCGGAAGTGCTCAAGAATCTCTATGATTTAAATGCCCTGTCGGTTCAGCCTAGGCCGCGATTTCAGGCCAAACCCATCTACCCGTTAGAATTGAGGAAAGCGGGGATTACGGGAGAAGCGTTGGTCGGGTTTATTGTGACGAGTTCGGGCGAGGTGGCCGAAGTTTATGTGATACGAGCGACGCATCCGGAATTTGGAGCGACGGCGGTAGCAGCGGTTAGTCGGTGGAAATTTCGCCCCGGCTTGGTTGGGGACCGAAAGGTCAACACTCGGATGAGTGTTCCGATACGTTTTAATATAGCGGGGAAAGAGCCCCCTCCTAAGGGTTTGGCAGAATTGGCGGATTTGGATCAGGAAATGCTCAAGGATTTCTATGATTTAAACGCGTTGTCGGTTCAGCCCGCGCCGCGATTTCAGTCCAAACCCATTTACCCTTTCGAATTGAGGCAGACGGGGGTTACGGGAGAAGCGATGGTTGGATTTATTGTGACGACTTCGGGTAATGTGGTCGAAGCTTATGTGATGCGAGCGACGCACCCGGACTTTGGCACGGCGGCAGTCGCCGCGGTCAGTCGGTGGAAATTTCGCCCCGGCATGTTAGGAGACCGAAAGGTAAACACCCGGATGAGTGTTCCGGTGATCTTTAATATCGAGGTTCACCCGGGGATTCTAGCGGGCGAGTTTGACGAGCCTCCGAGTGTTTTGCGGGGAAAGAACCCACGTTATCCCGGCGAGTTGAAGAGGCATGGCCGTGGCGGCCAAGTGTTCGTCTCTTTGACGGTAAATGAGAGAGGAGAGCCAGAAGGTGCCTCTATCAAGGGGTCCACTTATCCTGGTCTGGATGACGAGGCGTTGAATGTAGTGGAGCGTTGGAAATTTAAACCGGCCGAAAAGGAGGGAAAAAAAATAGCCGCAAATTTGGATGTGCAAGTGGTGTTTGCTCATCAGGGTAAATCGATTTTTGGCGCAGGCTGGCAGCCGAAACGCCCGAAGGCTTTTCCTCCTGCTTTAGCGGAAGTTTACCACTGGGATAAAGCGCCGGTAGTCCGGGATTACTACGCTCCCGTCTATCCTCGGTCCGCGTTGGAGGAAAAAAGAAAAGGAAAGGTTTTGGTTAAATTTTTGGTCAGTTCCACCGGTGAGGTCGAACGGGCCGAAGCGGCGGGGAATACGGACGAGGATTTGATGGCGGCAGCCGTGGCGGCCGTGAGCGCTTGCGGGTTTTTTCCAGCCCAGCGCGGAGGTAAGCCTTCCCCGGCCTGGTTGGAGTTGGAGTTCGATTTCAATTGGTCGAGTCGCAGTCATGCGCCGGTGAACGATCGCACCGAGCGGATATTAAAATTGATGCTGAAAACTCCCGACAAGGTGGTGGCGTTTACGAAACTCGATGCCCGCGCCAAGCTTCTCGTCTCTCAAGCTCCGGTCGTGCCACCAAGCCGAAAGATTCCTCCGGAGGGAATCGAGGTGCGAGTGGATGTGGTGATTGATCGGTCGGGTGTGGTGAGACTGCCACAAGCGCAGCACCGTTCAGACCGGGAGTTGGGGTTTGCCGCAGTGCAGGCCATAGCCGGCTGGCGGTTCGAGGTTCCGCGGCAGCATGGCCTGCCCGTGGATGCGTATGTGACTATTCCGATTGTATTTAAGCCCGACGAGTAGTCGAAACCTAGACGTGAAAGCGAAAAACGAGAAGCAACCCCGATGATGGAAGAAGCACCTGAAGTCCGGCTGTGCGAGATTGGTCAGAATGCGATCACGGTGAGTGATGTGGCGTTGGCGAAGGCGTTTTATGGGGGAATACTCGGGCTCGAGTTGCTGTTCGACGCGGGACCTAATTTGGCGTTCTTGCAGGTCGGGGAAGTGCCGGTGATGTTGAGCACGCCGCAGGGCCATGGGGAGGTGGGCAAGAACTCCGTGCTGTATTTCAAAGTATCAGACGTCGTAGGCACTCATACGGCGTTGGTGGCAAAAGGGGCGGTCAGTGATCGCTCCCCTGCCCTCGCGGCACCGATGGCGGATCATGATTTGAGGATCGGGTTTTTACGCGATCCGGACGGTAATTTAGTGGGGTTGATGGAAGAGGTGCGCCCCCCGGCACCGCTGGAGAATTAAGCGATGAAAAGTATTGTTATTTTATTGGTGGTCATTGGATCAATCGGCGGCGGTTTGTGGTGGTTTGCGGACCAACGGAACACCCAGATAGCCGAGGAACGGGCGGCGGCGGAATTGGCGGCAGCTGAACAATTACGGGATGATCGATTGGCGCTCTATGGCGAAGAGGCGTTAGCCGAGGACATCGAGTGGACGCCGACGGGACTCGGGATCCAGCATTTGGTCGAAGGCACGGGACCCAAGCCCCTCGCGGGGGGCTATGTGACGTTTAATTATCGCGTGCGATTGAAGGACGGGGCCGTAGTCCAGCAGACAGAGAAGCCAACGGAAGCACGGATCGGGCAGATGATTCCCGGGGTTTCAGCGGGGTTGATGCAGTTGGGCCGAGGGGGGAAAGCGCTCCTATTTATCCCGCCGAAATTAGGCTATGGAAAATCGGGTTATGGTCCGATTGGAGCGGATGCGGGTCTGCTTTTCGAAGTGGAATTATTGGACCGCTAGGCGCCGAGGGGACGCGGTCGTTCTCTAGATCCTACCCTGCTCGGAAATTAAAAATGGCGGACTGTATGCTTCCCTCAGGAAGCGGACTTGTTGGATAGCTTAGTCGAAGGACAAGCACACTGCCCTGCTCCACCGCAGCCTTGGCTGGCGCGATGGCGGTTTTTCCACCAACGGTGCGTCAAGTAGCTGATGGCGAGTAGGACGACCAGAATTGCGAAGATTGATTGATTCTCTGGGTTCATGAGAGCTCGATTAGTAGCCGAGAGCAGAGCCGATTTGGAAAACAGCGAGGCAAAGGAGCCAAGCGAAACCGGTTTGATAGCCGATTTGGAAGAGCGGCCATTTCCATGAGTTGGTCTCTCGTTTCACAATTGCGACGGTGCTGATGCACTGCATAGCAAAAACATAGAAGATCATCAAGGTGAGGCAAACGAGGGGCGTGAAAAGTGGTCGCCCGTCGGGCCAACGAGAATTTTGGAGCGCCTCTCGTAGCGGAGTCGTATCTTCTTCGTCTTCCTCGACATTGAACACGACACTCATGGAACTGACGAAAACCTCACGGGCGGCAAAAGAACTGATCAAACCGATGCCAATCTCCCAATTGAACCCGAGAGGTTTGATCACGGGTTCGATGAGTTTCCCAGCTTGGCCGGCGTAGCTTTGGGCAATTTGTTCGGCGGCGGTCGCTTCTTCGCGGGCTTTTGGGAAGGCTGTAAGAGCCCAGAGCACGATGGAGATGGCGAGAATGATGGTGCCGGCGCGTTTGAGGAATAGGCCAGCTCGCTCGATCATGTGGAGGGTCACATCTTTGATTTTGGGCATCCGGTAAGGGGGGAGCTCCATGATCATGAGAGGGGGTTCGCCTTTGAGTAGAGTGCGTTTGAAGAGCCAGGCGAAACCGAAGGCGCCGAATGTGCCGAGGGCATACATGAGGAGCATGAGCCCGACTTTCGTGAGCAGGGGAACTTCGCCGTTGGGAACGAGCGCGGCGATCATGAGCAAGTAGACCGGTAGTCGCGCCGAGCAGCTCATGAAAGGGGCGACGAGGATCGTCACGAGCCGGTCTTTGGGATCTTCGATGGTTCGGGTCGCCATGATACCGGGAATGGCACAGGCGTAGGAACTCAGTAGCGGGATAAAGGATTTTCCATTGAGACCGACTTTGCCCATGAGACGGTCCATGATGAAGGCGGCCCGGGCCATGTAACCGGTGCTTTCTAGGAGACCGATGAAGAAAAATAGGATGAGGATTTGAGGAAGGAAGATGACGACTCCTCCGACTCCAGCGATGGCCCCGTCGGTGATGAGATCGCGGAGATCACCGGCAGGCATGGCGCCTTTCACCGCATCGCTGAGGGTGACGACGGTGGCTTCGATGAGGCCCATGGGATACTCAGCGAGAGTGAAGATACTGAGAAATAAGGCGGTCATTAATGCGCCGAGAACCGCCCAGCCCCAGAGGCCGTGGGTGGTGATGGCATCGATCCGGTCAGACGTGTTTTGGGCGACGAACGTATCGACCTGATGCACGGAGTCGGCGGTGAGTTTACCGATGGCGTCGTAGCGGGCGGCGACGAGGGTGCCGGCCCAATCGGTGCCCGCTTTTTCCCAGGTAGTCTTCCAGTTTTGGAGGATTTTGGACGTTTGCGGACTGATCGGTTGTGAGCCTGAAACTCGCAACGGATCTTGATCGGTCAGGAGCAGCAGGGACTCGGCTCGGGCAATGAGGGGAGGCTTGTGATCGAAGTTTTGAAGCGATGCTTGGATTTCCGATACGGCAGATGAGATTTCGGCGGGAATATCCCAACGATGGCGGGGAAGCGGAAGATCCTGCCGACTCATGGCCAGTTTCAGTTCAATCACGCCCTGTCCGCGGGCGGCTTGGGCGGCGATGACGGGAATTCCAAGCTGCTTTTCGAGTTGATTAACGCGAATCTCGAGACCGGCCTTAGTGGCAAGGTCCATCATGTTGACGACGAGAATAATGGGTCGGCCGAGATCGAGGATCTGATGAACCAGATAGAGGTTACGTTCCAGATTGGAGCCATCGACTATACAGACGATCCGATCTGGCATCTCGGTATCGGTGCGACGACCGAGCAGGACATCTCTGGTCACGGCCTCATCAGGGGAGCGGGCGGCGAGTGAGTAGGCTCCTGGTAAATCGATCACCGTCATGGGTTGACCATGTTGCGAGTAGGCGGTGCCTATTTTGCGTTCGACGGTGACACCGGGGTAATTGCCGACCTTCTGCTTGAGTCCGGTCAGGGCGTTGAACAGCGTCGACTTACCGCAGTTGGGATTCCCGACAAACGCGTAGACGGGTTTGCGGTTCGCGGTTTTGACGTGAGCTGGCAGGCTCATTTATCTTCGATGGGTTCGACGGAGATATGATCGGCCTCGGCTTTTCGAAGCGTGAGGTTATAGCCTCGCACCTTGATTTCTAAGGGGTCACCCATCGGCGCGGAACGCATGAGGATGATGCGGGTGCCGGGCAAGAGCCCCATTTCGCGAAGTCGGATAAAGGCGGTGCCTTTGATTGGGTAGCTTTTGACTACTGCTGATGCTCCGACAGTTAGCGCGGACAATGAAATGGAATCAGCCATAACGTCCAGTAGGTTTGGGGTATGTTTCTAGTGGAGGGTTCAGGAGTTCTAAACCGGAACGACTAGAATTTGGCTGGCCGCTTTGTGACTGAGAGCGATGCGGGTGCCATTGAGTTGGCAGATGATGGTCGAGCGGCCGGAAATTTTGGTCACCAAGGACGATTCCCCGAAACCGATTTCGCGAATGTGTTGCCGGAAGTTTCCTTCACCGGTCAGTTCTTTCACAATTCCACAGGCGCCGGCGGATAACTGGCAAAGGGGTTTTAGGTTAGAGTGCTCGGATTTTGTCATTGGAAGGGTTGAAGCTAATTGAGAACGAGTTTCAGTGTCAATGGGACGGTTGGTATTTTACCGCCAAAAAAACGCACCTTGGTGAGAGGTGCGTTTGGAAAAGAATTAGATCTCCCTTAGAGCTAGGAAGATGGGCTAACAACGATAGCGTTTCCGGGAATGCTGACAAATGCACCTGGGCTAGCGGCTAGGATTGCGGCGGTGAGCGTGTTGTTCAGATTCGTCAATCGGGCGCCACTGATGGGTGACCCAGCGATAGTTGGGAGGGTGAGATCAGTGATTGCGCCGGAATTACTGGAAACTTCGACCCCAACCGATGCGGCGTTTGTCGGTAAGCTAGCGACGGTGACGATGTTGTCTAGGTCGTTCACGGTGATCACGAATTTTCCGTAAGAAAGCGCGAGGGTGAAGGTGGTAAATACTGGAACAGCCACGTTATCGGTGACCACGTCTTCGACCTCAACTTCGGTTGGGGTTTCCTCGACCACAACGACAGCCACGGGTGCCGGAGGTGCAGCGGGCGCCACGACAACGGCAGCCGCGGTTCCCGTGTTTACCGCGGTGATGACCTCAGCGACACTCACATTGTTGGCGACGGCTGCAGTCGTGGCTCCGGAGGTTGATCCCTGGGCAGATGCTTGGGTTACAGCAGCGACTTGGGCGGCAGTAACATTGGTTGAGGCAGCAGCAGCAGTCGTCGCTCCCGTTGAGGAACCAGTCGTCACTGCGGTAACCACGGTGGCCACGGCGGCACTCACCGCAGTGTTAGTGGAGGTGGCCACGGCGGCAACCGCACCATTGGAAGCACCTGTCGAGGCGGCTTGCGCAGCGGCGGCGACATCACCACCGCTAGCGGCGGCAGCGGCAACGGCGCCATTTGAAGCACCGGACGCAGCAGCTTGAGCCACGGCGGCGACGGAAGCGGCGGTTGCATTCGGCGCGGCAGCGGCAACTGCGACGACGGCTTGGGTGATCGCTTGGGTCACGGCAGCAACTTGTTCCGCGGGAACCTCAGCAATCACCTCTGCGACAGCGGCTTGGATCTCAGCAGGTTCACTGACGTTGACGCCGGAAGCTTCCAATTCGGCAATAATTTGAGCTGAAGTTGCGCCGCCGGCAATGAGTGCGGCGACTCGGGCTTTTTGAGCTGCAGTGAGTGGTGCGGCGAAGGCGGTGCCAGCGACGAGAAGGCTAATTAAGAGCCCGGCGAATAGTTTGCGGAGGATATTCATCTTTTGTGTGGTTTGAGCTGAGAAAGGAGGGAAAGGAAAATTTCGGTGAGTAAAAAGATCTAATTCTGGTAACGCAAATCAATAGAATTAAAGTTGTTCACAATGCTCTCGTCTCCAAAAAGACGTCTTTCTGGAAATCTGAATTAGAAAATACGGCGATTGCGGCGATTAAAAATTTAACGACGGCGACGTTTGATACCTAATTGAGCGATCGAGAATCTGACAACACTTTCGAGTCTTTCTATTTCAGCCGGGTCTATTTTGGAGTCTTTAGCCTCATTGAGGGCGCTTTGAGCCCGTTGCATGGCTTTTTCGACCACATTTTCATCGATAGAAGATTCTTCAATGGCGTGTTCGGCAAGGATGGAGACTTTATCTCCTTGGATCTGGACAAACCCGTCCCCGACAACGAGGCCCTCGGTGACGCCACCTTTGGTGACGCGAAGTTCACCGTCGGCCACTTGAGAGAGCAGTGGTAAGTGACCTGGGAGAATACCGATTTCGCCTTCAACCGTGGGGATGACGACGTTGTCGACCGTATCCGAGTAAACTCGGGCTTCCGGGGTAACGATTTCGAGGGTGAGTGGCATGATCAGCGGGGACCGAATTATTTCTTACCGGCGGCTTCGAGCACTTCGTCGATGCCACCCTTCATGTAGAAGTCACCCTCAGGAACGTCATCGAGTTTGCCGTCGAGGATCATTTTAAAGCCACGGACGGTGTCTTTGACGCTGACGTAGGCACCGGGGGTGCCAGTGAAGACCTCTGCCACCGCGAATGGTTGGGAAAGGAAGCGTTGGAGCTTTCGGGCGCGGTAGACGGTGAGTTTGTCCTCAGGGGACAGCTCATCGAGACCGAGAATAGCGATGATGTCTTGGAGGTCCTTATAGCGTTGGAGAACGCGTTGAACTTCCCGAGCCACGGCGTAATGTTCCTCACCGACGACGGCGGGTTCGAGCGCTTTGGACACGGAAGAGAGGGGATCGACAGCGGGGTAGATACCGAGCTCAGCGATGGAGCGCTCCAAGACGATGGTGGAATCCAAGTGAGCGAAGGTATTGGCGGGCGCAGGATCGGTGAGATCATCGGCCGGCACGTAGACCGCTTGCACGGAAGTGATCGAACCTTTTTTGGTCGAGGTGATGCGCTCTTGGAGAATGCCCATCTCGTTGGCGAGCGTGGGTTGATAACCCACCGCCGAGGGGGAACGACCGAGCAGAGCGGATACTTCGGAACCGGCTTGCGAGAAGCGGAAGATGTTATCGACGAAGAGCAAAACGTCTTGGTTTTGCTCGTCGCGGAAGTATTCAGTCATGGCGAGGGCGGAAAGGGCGACGCGCATACGGGCTCCAGGAGGCTCATTCATTTGACCGTAGACGAGGGCGACCTTGGATTTACTGAGATCCTTTTGGTTGATCACACCAGCTTCGGACATTTCGTGGTAAAGGTCATTACCCTCGCGGGAACGCTCCCCTACTCCCGCAAACACCGAGTAACCACCGTGGGCTTTAGCGATGTTGTTGATGAGCTCGAGAATGATGACGGTCTTGCCCACTCCGGCACCACCAAAGGCACCGGCTTTACCGCCCTTAATGAATGGGCAGATGAGATCGATCACCTTGATACCGGTTTCGAGAATTTCGGAACTAGTATCTTGATCGGCCAACGCGGGTGCCGGGCGGTGAATGGGGTAGCGTTTTGTATGAGGAACTGCGCCGCGGCCATCTACCGCGGTGCCAGTGACGTCGAAGATGCGACCGAGCACACCTTCGCCCACGGGAACGGTGATGGGATCACCCGTATCGATGACTTCCATGCCGCGTTTGAGGCCCTCGGATGAGGACATGGCGATCGACCGGGCTACGCCGGCGCCGAGATGTTGCTGGATCTCAAGCGTGAGAAGTTCCTTTTTGCCGGAGACTTCAAACGCTACGGTGAGGGCTTGGTAGATGGGCGGGATACAGTTATCGGCGAACTGAACGTCGACGACGGGACCGATAACTTGGACGATTTTGCCGGTATTACTCATGGCGGGCTGCGTGGGTCGTTGGATTTGTTGAAGTGGTTGGCTTAGGCCGCTGTGAATTGGGCAGCGGCAATTTCGAGAATTTCCTGAGTGATGGCGGCTTGACGGGCTTTATTGTATTCGAGGGTCAAATCGTCGAGCAGACCGTTGGCGTTGTCCTTGGCCGTCTTCATCGCCACCATCCGAGCGCTGTGCTCGGAGGCTTTGGCGGAGAGTGCGAGTTGGAAGAGGTAGCGGTTGACGTAGAACGGCAACAGGGCCTCAAGGACGCTTTGGGCGTCGGGCTCGAAAATCATTAAGCGATCATCGGCCGCTTTGTTGACACTGCCGTCGGCTTCGTCATGCGCGAGGCTTTCGACAAACGAATGAAGATTGTCGAGGGGGAGGATCGGACGATGGATAGACTCCTGGACCAAGGTGTTTTTGAAGCGCGAGTAGATGACTTCGATGGTGTCAATTTCGCCATCGAGGAAGAGTTTCATCATGAAATCGCCGATCACCTTGATTTCGGCGAAGGGGACTTTGTCGTGGATGCCAAAGTCTGCGATGATGTCGCGTTTGGAACGCGCGAGGAATTGGGCGCCTTTTCGTCCCGAAACGACAAATTTAGCCGGAGTCTTGATGTCGGCCACCCGCTTAAAGAGATTGGCGTTGAGCGGTCCGCAAAGTCCTTTGTCCGTCGTAACGAGGAGGATGCCGCGGGTCTTTACTTCGCGGGGTTGCAGGAAGGGATGGAGACTGCCGTCCACTTTGGGCGCCAAGGCGGCCAACATGTTAGCGAGAAGTTGAGCATAAGGGCGACCGGCGACGGCGGCGGCTTGTGCCTTCTTCATCTTGGAGGCAGCGACGAGCTCCATCGCCCGGGTGATTTGGCGAGTATTTTTAACCGACTTGATGCGTCGGCGGATGTCGCGAGTGGAAGCCATTAGTTAGAAGAAGGACTGAAGAAATGAAAGACCGAAGGGCTGAAATGGATCGGACTATTTTTTGAGGAGGGTGACGAAGATCGCGATGAGTTCATCAACTTCCTTTTTAAGGGAAGACAATTTTTGAGTAGAAAGGATAGCGTCTGCTTCGAGGCATTCGAGCCAGTAGAGGGTTTCATCTGCTTCCCGGAGACAGTCGCCGAGTTTGGCCCGATATTCTGCTTTGGACCGGCCTCGTTGCGCTTCCCGGTAGTTGGCCCCGACGGAATTTGATGATCTGACCAATTGATCACCATAAATTTGGGCGAGACGATTGCGGACTGGTAACGCACTAAACAAGCGGGCGACACGACGTCCGAGTTGGAACGTTCGGTCGCGGAGATCGCCTTGTTGATGAAACATGGAGTGCGCACGGTATTCAGCTTTTTAGCCTTTCAGTCCTTCAGCTATTAGCCGCTTTGGGAGGAAGCCCACTCTTCGCAGGCAGTTTTGATTTCGGCTTCGAGCTCAGGCGAGAGTTTGGCCTGATTACGAATCTTGGTGAGCAAATCGTCTTTGCGCGTGGCGAAGAAATCGCGGATACTGACCGCGGCGGCTGTGACCTTAGCGATCTCTACGTTGGCGTAGAAATTGTTCTGGAGAGCCCAAAGAGTGACGACCTGTTGCTCGATTGGCAGGGGGTTGAAGGCGGGCTGTTTGAAGAGCTCCACGATGCGGTTACCGCGATCGAGTTGAGCTTTGGTTTTGGCATCAAGATCAGAACCAAATTGCGCGAAGGCAGCGAGTTCACGGAACTGAGCGAGCTCACCCTTGAGCTTACCACCAACCTGCTTGGTCGCCTTGATTTGGGCGGCGGAGCCGACCCGGGAAACGGACAGACCAACGGAAACCGCAGGGCGGATACCTTGATTGAAGAGATCGGTCTCGAGGAAGATTTGACCATCGGTGATCGAGATCACGTTGGTGGGAATGTAGGCCGACACGTCACCAGCTTGGGTTTCGATGATGGGGAGCGCGGTGAGCGAACCTTTGCCATCGAGGCGGGCGGAACGTTCGAGCAAGCGGCTGTGGAGGTAGAACACATCTCCAGGGTAAGCTTCCCGACCGGAAGGACGCTTCAGAATCAGAGAAATTTGGCGGTAAGCGACAGCGTGTTTGGAGAGATCATCGTAGACGATGAGGGCGTCCATGCCGTTTTCCATAAACCACTCGCCGATTGCGGCGCCGGAGAAAGGGGCGAGGTATTGATTGGCGGGATTGTCGGCGGCGGGGGCAGCGACGATGATGGTGTATTCAAGAGCTCCCGCTTCTTCGAGAGCACCGAGGGTGCGGACGATATTGGAGTTTTTTTGACCCACCGCGACGTAGATCGAGTAGACGGGGCGGAAGTTTTCATCGCCGGAAGCCAAGCCGACTTTGTTGATCTTGGCTTGGTTGATGATCGTATCGATCGCGATGGTGGTCTTGCCGGTGCCACGGTCACCAATAATCAATTCACGTTGGCCGCGTCCGATAGGAATCATCGAGTCGATCGCTTGAATACCGGTGAAGAGAGGTTGATCGACCGATTTACGAGCGATGATACCCGGAGCGATGCGCTCGACGGGGTAAGTCTCTTTGGAGTCGATCGGACCTTTGGCATCAACGGGGTTGCCGAGAGCATCGACGGTGCGACCGAGGAGGCCTTTGCCGACAGGAACGGAAAGGAGTCGGCCGGTCGTCATGACTTCGTCACCCTCCTTGAGGCCAGAGATGTCACCGAGGACAACGCAACCGACTTCGTCTTCTTCAAGATTCAGCGCAATACCGATGGCGCCACCGGGAAATTGCACCATCTCGTTATACATCACGTCGGACAGGCCGTCGATTTTGGCGACGCCGTCGGCGACGGTGCGGATGGTGCCGGTATTCTTCTTAACCGCTTGGTTAGAAAGGTTGGCGATTTGGGATTCGATTTGTTCGAGGACAGTGCTCATGGCTGCGAGGGACTCGGAAGAGTTTAGAGTTTGTTAAAGGGAAAGGTAGCGGCTGATTAGAGCGACGCGGCGAGGGTGTCGAGCTGGCCGCTCACTGTGGATTCGTAGACGTCGTCGCCGATGCGAACGCGTAAGCCGGCAATAAGGGCATCATTGCGGATGCCGGTGGCGGCGACCGCGCGGTGATACTTCTGGGAGAGTGCTCCGGCGACGACCCCGAGCACTTGTTCGGAAATTTGTCCGGCGTGTTCCACGACGGCGTTGGTCTTGGCGAGCTCGATGCTGATGAGGCGATGGTAGGCTTTGAGCACGGCGACTGGTTTAGCGGAGACGTGCTTTTCGATGTAGGCCAAGACGCCTGCGACGCGTTCGGAATCCACCGCACCATCGGCTCCAAGGCTCAATTTGGTGAGCTGCTTAGCGAGTTGGGAAACTTGTTTGGTTTTGGTGGCCACGGGAAACGATCAGTTACGAGATAGAGAGCTCTTTGGCGGCGGCATCATTGTAGCGAGTGCGATCGGCTTCGGAGAGTTCTTGGGCGAGAACCTGACGGGTCGTCGCGACCACCAGACGGGCGATTTCACCGCGAGCCTCGGCGATCATCTTACGATGTTCGAGCTCGGTAGCGTGTTGGGCTTTGGCGATAATTTCCTGAGCCTTGACGGTAGCTTCCTGAGATTGGCGTTCGATAACCGCTTTGGCGGAGATGCGGGCTTCGTCGATGACTTTGGTCGCTTGAGTCTGCGCCTCTTTTACAATGGCGGCGCTTTCGACGGCGGCGGCATCGAGTTTCGTCTTCATCTCTTCGGCGTGCTTGATGCCTGCATCAACGGCGGCCTGACGCTCTGCCATGGCGCCGATGGTAGGCTTGATGGCCTTGAAGTAGATGACGGTCGCGAAGATCGAGAAGCCGATCAATTGAGCCACGACGTATTTAAGTTCGATGCCAAAATGCTCCAGCATTCCGGGATTGGCGCCTTCGGTGGCTGCGAGAACGAGCGTGGTCAGCATAGTCTTAAGTAGTAAAAGAAGAGAAAAATGGAAGAGTCGCGTCGAACAACCTTACGGTGATGTTGACGCGACAGATAGATATCAATCCTTACGCGAGAAACAGCGCGAGGATACCAAGACCCTCGGCGAGGGCCATACCGATGATGGCTTGAACGAGGATCTTACCCGAAGCGCCGGGATTGCGTCCGACGGCTTCAACGGCCTTGAAGCCAATGAGTCCTACGCCGATAGCGGCGCCGAGGAGACCGAGACCGCTAGCGATATTTCCGGTGATTTCAGCAATAAACATGATGTGTGTGGTTTGGTGGTTTGGTTGCCGACGTGCACGCTCTGGGCATACTCCCGACGGTAAATTGATTAATGCGCGGTGGCGGGCTCGTCTTCGTGATCATGGTCATCGCCATGATTACAAATCAGGCCGATGTAGACGGAAGTGAGCAAAGTGAAGACGACTGCTTGAATCAAGCCGACCAGCAGCTCCATGAAGTAGAAGACAAAGAAGAAGGAGGTGCCGTGCAGGAGATTTTCGCCGCCGTAGACGTTGCCGAAGAGGCGAACGGAGAGGGTGAATGGACGGATGAGGATCGAAAAGACTTCGATGCTGCCGACAATTAAGAACACCAGAGTGAGGATGGGGTAGAGCCAACCCGGGGTTTCTTTCTTCTCGGCCTTGTTGCCGAACAGATCGACGAGCAGAAATTTAAGGCCGGCAAACCGGAAGACCAGAATTGCCCAAGCGCCGAAGGAAAGTATCGCGAGAGCGATGGTGCCGTTAAAGTCTGAAGTGAAAGGACGGATGAGCGGACTGCTCAGATGGAATTGTCCCTCGGCGTCAGTGTGGCCCCAGCCAATGGTGCCCACACCCGGAAGGAGACCCATCCAGTTATTGAGTAGGATGAAAATGAACAGCGTCACCAGGATGGGGAATGATGCGGGGAATGCTTTCTTACCGACAATCGGTTCAAACAAATCTCGCAATCCGCTAATGAGGGCTTCCATGAGCGCTTGGCCCTTGGTGGGAACGATCGAAGGCTTCCCGACCATTCGGATGATCAGAACGACGACAATCGCTGAGAACACCCACCCCGTGAGAATTGAATTGGTAATGAAATCACCGAACAATGGAGCTGCTCGAGGTGACACACCGGATCCATCGCTCGCAGCCAATGCCGAAGTGGCAGTCGCAATGAGAAGTGGAAGAAATGAGAGTTTTGTTACCCGAGACATGGAGACGCATTCGTGCTGTTGAAGTGCAGGAAGGAAATCCGTATGGGATCGCTGTCGCACCCGTCAACCTCTGAAACCGCTCTAGATTGGGCCATATTGCGGTCATAAGTGCGGGGCGCGTTTTATGGTGGGTGCTGCTAATTGCTGGTAACTCTAGAATTTAGGGCAAATTTTGCTTCGATTCAGTCGCTTTTACGACGAGCGGTTAAGGATTGGAAATCGTCGGCGCGGGCTTCGAATACGGTGAGTTGCTCGAAGGGCCATAAGGTGGGAGACTCTACCGTCCAATCCGGGTGGTCCTCTATCACGATGGAAGCGGCTTCAAAATATGGGGCGTGATCCGTTCGAAAGCAGAGTTGAGTATGGGGTGCCGTAATTTTTGCCAGTTTATGCAAAAACTCTGTTTGAATAAGCCGATTCTTCCAGTGTTTACGTTTTGGCCATGGATCAGGGAAAAGGATGAAGACCTTGCGGTTGAAAACGAAACCACGGGGAAATGCGTCAAAAAAGTCCTGATCGAACGCCCGTAGCCAACTTACGTTACAAAGACCGGCCGCGGTGGTTTTGCGGTTCGCGCGCTCGAGGCGGTCCTGGATGATATCGAAAGCGACACAGTGCTCCTCGAGGTTTTCGGCGGCGTAGGCCGTAAGGAAGTGCCCGTGCCCGCAGCCGATTTCCAGAGTGAGGGCTGGGTGGCTAAGCGGAAGCTCAGCTAGGATCGTGTGGAGCTTGGCGACTCGGTCGCGTTTTATGCGTATAGCCTCTTCGATTGGCATGAGCGCGGGTTAACTGGGTAGAACGAGTCAGCGCAAGCTCAAGCCGACGGTTTAATAGATCACGATCCTCGATTTACCCCGAAAGACTCGAGTGGTTCGGTGATCGAGGTAGGGTAATTGCAAAAGTGGTCCCCTCCCCTGCCCCGCTCTCAACCCGCACGTTTCCACCGTGGAGTTGAATAATGTGTTTCACGATACTCAGCCCGAGCCCGGTGCCGCCTCTCTCGCGGGACCTCCCCTTCTCTACCCGGTAGAATCGCTCGAAAATATGGGGCAAATCTTCTGCGGGAATCCCCGGACCATCGTCCGCTAGCCGAATCTCTACTTCCTCCTGACGAAGGTTAGCGGTGAGAGAAATGAGGCAGCCAGAAGGCGTATACTTGAGCGCGTTATCCAGCAGGTTGGCAAAAACTTGAGAAATTTTAAGCGGATCAAGGAGCAGGTTATCAATCGCAGGGTCGATTTCGAAGGTGATGGTGTGTTTCGCGGCCGCGGGTCGACCTCGGTAATCGTCCACAATACTGGCAATAAGTTTACCGATATCAGTGGACTCGGGACTGAGGCCTGGGTTGATCGATTCCAACCGGGACAAGGTGAGTAAGTCTTCCAGCAGAGAATTTAGCCGTTCGGTGTGGCGGTGAATGGTGGCGAGGAAGCGGGATCGGTCTTCCTCGGGTATCTCGTTTTGTCCATCTATCAAGGTTTCGACGTAGCCTTTGATTACGCTGAGAGGCGTGCGAAGTTCATGCGAGACATTGGCGACGAACTCTTTGCGGACGAGTTCCAGCCGTTTTTGACGGGTAATGTCGTGGAGGACGAATAGCGCCCATTCGCCTTTGCGGCCATCGAGAGGCGGGATGGTTGAACCGGTTACCTCGATCCATCGAGTCTCATTGCCCTCAACGAATTCGATGGGAAATTGAGGGTCAGTCTCCCCGTTTCTGACCGATTCAACGTAGTTGAGAAACAAAACGCTGTGGAGAACGACTTCCAGTCGCTGGCCGATGATTTCGACGGCGTTGGGAAAAATATGCTGCAAGGCATTGTTTGCCAGCATTATATGATTTCTACTATCTACCACTAAAACCGCTTCCTTGAGGCTGCCGAGGGTCGCTTCTAGGTGCGTGAGTTGGCCGGACTGTTGCTGCTGCAGTTTCCCGTGGTCATCGAGGAGCTCGTTGGTGGTCGCACAGAATTCATCCCATTCGGTGCCGGAGGCTCCGGGATGGGCGTCGCGCAGGAAGGGCTGGCGTCGGATGATGGATTCCCGGATGTCGGACAAGGCCCGACGGTGCCCTCTCAGCTTGGTCCACAGGACAAGCGAAACGAAACTGAGGACGACAATGGCGAGATAGAGCATGCGAAGGGATGCGCTAGGTGGGGCGGTCGGTTAGATCAAGCCGACGATTCCTGAACCTTGCGCTCCGCCATGCGGTAGCCGACTCCCCGGATCGTTTCAATCCAATCAGCCTCTGCCCCGAGTTTTTCCCTCAATCGACGGACGTGAGTATCGACCGTGCGGGTTTCAATCTCGGTCTCATAATTCCAAACATTGATGAGGAGATGCTCGCGAGTCTGCACCCTCCCCCGCCGTTCCATGAGGAGGTGGAGGAGTTTAAATTCTGTGGCAGTAAGGTCGACAAATGAACCGTTGATCGCGACTTCGTGACGTTCGATATCCAAAACGATGCCTCCGACGACTAATTTGGCGGACACCGTAGGTGTTTTTTCGGCCGTACGGCGTAGGATAGTCTGCACTCGTAGAACTAATTCTTTGGTGCTGAACGGTTTACAAATATAGTCGTCGGCGCCCGTTTCGAGGCCTTGGATCCGATCATTTTCTTCTACTTTGGCGGTGAGGAAAATTACCGGCACGGCTTGAAGTTTAGGATCGGCGCGCAGCATGCGGCAGATCTGGATGCCGTTTAGTTCCGGCATCATGACATCGAGAATGACAAGGTCGGGCAAGAAAGTGCGAGCGATGCCAATACTACGGTTGGGGTCGTTCACGGTCTCCACCGAGAAGCCCTTGGATTTTAGATGATACGCGACCAAGTCGGCGACGTCCGGTTCGTCATCTACGACTAAAATCTTTTTGCGGGAGTTCTCCGACATGGCGGTAAAGCTACGGGCAGAAAGAGTCTTCTCCCAGTCGAATCCATCGCTGTTTCACGAATGTTACAAATCATCCAATCCAATGCGCCTGGGCGGAATTCAAGCGGTTGGCTTCCGACGTTGAGCTTCAATGTAGATTAGTAAGATACTGATATCCGTAGGGTTAACTCCACTGATGCGACTGGCTTGCCCCAAACTAAAGGGCTGAGTCTCGGCGAGTTTTTGCGCGCTTTCTCGGCGTAAGCCCCTAATCGCCAGGTAGTCGAGAGTCGGGGGAATCTTAACTTTTTCGATATTCGCTAGTTTAGCGATTTGGCGTTGTTCACGCTCGAGGTAGCCTTTGTAGCTCACCCGATAGGTGACCTCTTGCTGAGTGGCTTGGGGGAGCTTAGTGAATTCGTCCGGTAGTTCGGGCCAAGGGTCCCTCCCGTTGGTGGCGCGACGAACGAGATCGCCGTAAGTCCCCTGCCCTCCCTGGGGTCGGGTTGTTTCCAGCGTTTCTATCCAGTGCTTGATTCGTCCGACCTTCTCTTCGATCCGACTTAGGCGCTCACTCGAAACCAGGCCATTATTTTTGGCATGTTTTAAAAGCCGCATTTCCGCACTGCCATGGTTAAAGAGGAGCCGATGTTCGGCGCGGCTCGTAAACATACGATACGGCTCTCGGGTGCCCTTTGTGACAAGATCGTCGATTAGCACGCCGATATAGGCCTCGTGGCGACCAATAATCATGGGCGATTCGTCTCGAGTCTTATGGACCGCGTTGACTCCTGCCACGAGCCCCTGGGAGGCGGCCTCTTCGTAGCCTGATGTGCCATTGATTTGTCCCGCGAAAAACAGGTTTTCGACCTTTTTTGATTCTAGGGACGGGAAAAGCTGAGTCGGAGGGGCAAAATCGTATTCCACGGCGTAGGCCGGTCGCAGGAGCTCTGCATTTTCTAGTCCCGGGATGGTTCTTACCATGGCCACCTGTACATCGAATGGCAGCGAGGTGGAGAGCCCGTTGACGTAATACTCATTGGTCGTGCGGCCTTCGGGCTCGATGAAGAGCAAATGGCGAGGTTTGTCGGCGAAACGAACAAATTTATCTTCGATACTGGGGCAATACCGCGGCCCGGTGCCGGATATCTCCCCTGAGTACATCGCGGACTTCGTTAAGTTGTCGAGGACGAGCTGGGCGGTCTCAGTCGTAGTATGCGTCATCCAGCATGAAAGCTGGTTGGTTCCGGGCTCCCAACCAAGGCGCGATTCGCCGGTTTGTTCCACGTGGAACAGTGCCTCATCTTGACGAGTATCACTGAAGGCAAAGCGAGTCGGCGTGGCATCGCCGCGTTGCTCGGTCATCTTGGTGAAATCTAAGCTGCGCCCCAGTAGTCTCGGTGGGGTGCCGGTCTTGAGGCGTTGGAGTTCGATACCGGCTTCTTCGAAACTGGCTGAAAGTGATTTCGCGGTGAAGTCCCCCATGCGGCCGCCTTCGTTCTTGTTCTGTCCGATGTGCATCAAGCCTCGAAGGAAGGTGCCGGTCGTGACGACCACCGTCTTGCCGCAGAAATCCAGATCTAGGTTGGTTCGAGCGCCGGTGACGCGGCCTTGATCGAAGATCAGTCCGGTGACCATGGCCTGAAAGAGCTGCAGGTTAGGTTGAAGCTCCAGCGTGTGCTTCATGCGAAACTGGTAGGCTTTCTTGTCTGATTGAGCGCGAGGGGACTGGACGGCGAGTCCTTTAGATTCATTGAGGAGCCGGAACTGGATTGCAGTGACATCGGTATTGATCGCCATCTCGCCTCCGAGCGCGTCGATCTCGCGGACCATTTGGCCCTTGGCTTGGCCACCAATGGCGGGGTTGCAGCTCATGGCGGCCACGGTGTCGATATTCCCGGTCAGGAGTAGGGTAGAGGCACCCATACGAGCCGCCGCTAGGGCGGCTTCGCAGCCGGCGTGTCCACCGCCACAAACGATCACATCATAAGGTAACTTGTTGAATACCATTTATTTACCTATGCAGAAGGTTGAAAAAAGACGATCAAGCATCTCTTCGTTATCGATGCGGCCGCCAATCTCGCCGTAAGCGTCGAGCACGCCGCGCATATCGCTGGCCAAGAGTTCAGTGGGACCGTTGGAGTCCAAATTTTGCAACGCGGTTTGCAAGCACTCTTGAGCGCGTCGCAGGGCATCGGCATGCCGGGCGTTGATGGCGATCTGATCACCGGAGTGAACCGGCAGGAACCGATCGGCAAATTGAGTGATTTGTGATTCGAGTTCGGGCAGGCCCTGTTTGGTCACGGCGGAAAGGGAGAGGGCGGGGAGGTCGGCCGGTGGTTGGGCCACAGATTCGGTCCCGTTGAGCAGATCGGATTTATTGAGAATCACTAAGGTGGAGGAAGGATCGAGTTTGGTCGTAATCTCGAGGGGAAGCGCCGGGGTAGGGCGGGTGGCGTCGAGGACGAGTAGAATTAAGTCTGCTTCGGCTACTCGTTCGTAAGTTTTATCGATGCCAAGTTTTTCGATGGTTCCGGGATCGGGGTTGATGCCCGCGGTGTCGATGAGGCGCAGGCAGTGGGCTCCGACGATCACACGTTCTTCGAGGTAGTCACGGGTTGTGCCGGGCTCGTTGCTGACGAGCGCACGGTCCCGGCCGAGGAGGGCATTGAGGAGGGAACTCTTGCCCGCATTCGGTTCACCAAGAATCACGGTTTTGATGCCGTCACGTAGCAGATCGCCGTAGCGATGGGTGGCGAGCAGGCGGTCTGTTCCACGTAGAACATTGGTGATGGCTTGCACGACAATGGTGCGATCTTCGCTGGGCAGGTCTTCTTCGGGAAAGTCGATATAGGCTTCGACGCGGGCGAGGGCGAGAAGCAGGTCATCGGTGAGCTGGGTGAGGTGCACGCCGAGGCTGCCGCGGAGTTGTTGATTGGCCATTGCGATCGCACGGGCGCTGCGCGCGTGGATGAGGTCCATAACCGCTTCAGCCTGACTGAGATCTAGGCGTCCATTTAGGAACGCACGCCGGGTGAATTCTCCGGCTTCGGCCGCGCGACAATTTCGATTAAGTAGATCGTCGAGAACAAGTTGACAGATTAGGGGGTTACCGTGGGTGGAGATTTCTAGGGTGTCCTCGCCGGTGTATGAATTGGGACCGGCGAAGTAAGTGACGAGCACGTCATCGACGATTTCGTCGGCTTGGTTTCGGTAGCTGAGGTGGGTGGCTTTACGGGGCTCGAGTTCTTGTCCGAACACCGCCGTCGCCAGAAGGGTGCAGGCGGAACCGCTGACACGGATGACCGCGATGGCAGAGGTGCCAGCGGGCGTAGCGGGAGCAACGATGGTGTCTTGCGGATTGGTCATGCGAATATGCAGACCGAACCGCGTTAGGCGGCGGATGCAAAGCGAAACGTCTTTTGATGAAGATACCGCACGTTTCAGTTCTCGCAGAAAACCGTTCAGTCCTCGATCGAACTGACCCGGCTGCCGTCGGAAATTTGGTCACCGGGGTAGACAATGACGGTATCACCCTCGACTAATCCGCTTCTTATCTCGGTCACCAAACCGGTGGAGAGTCCGGTGGCGATCTCACGAAGCTTCGCCGTGCCGTTTTCGACGGTGAAGGTGAGCCAAGTGTCGTCTCGTTGAAACAGCGATCCCGCGGGGACCTGTACGATGTCCGCGCGGCGGGAACGTTCAATGCGTGCCTCTACGCGGTAGCCATCACCGAGAGAGAGGCGTTGCTCGGGTGGGGTGATGAGGTCGGCGAGCACGTTGACACGCTGTTCCTCCACGCCGAGAGCCGAGATTTTGGTAAAGGCGGCCGGTTCTACCCATCGCACCTGGGCCTCAAGGGGAGTTTCGCCGCCCCATTGCTCGAGCCAAACGGTCGCGCCGGGTTGGATAGTCACGCCATCGCGGGAGAGGACCTCGATACGGATTTCCAAATCGGTAGAATCGCCGACTTCGAGGAGAGGCATTCCGCCGGAGACGACCCGGGAGCTTTCTTGGAAGACCCGCAGAACCCGGCCGCTGATCGGGGAGGTGATCTTCAATAACGTGTTTTCGTCGCTGGCACCGGGTTGCGAGCGCTGCAGCACGGCTTGAGCGCGTTCTAGTTCGTAGCGCGCGACTTGGAGGGCGAAGGTGGACGCTCGGTCTTCTTGGGCGGCCGTGTGCTCGCGGTTTTCGGCGACATCGAGCGTTTGCAAGGAAACGAGGCGGTCGCGGGCGAGCACGCGTTGGCGAGCGGCGTCGGTTTGAGCGAGATCAAGGGACGCGGCGGCGCGGGCGCGCTCAGCTTCAGCTTGATCGACCTGGCTCTCGGCGCCGCGAGCCCGGGCTTGGGCTTGGGCTTGGCTACTGGCATCGAGGATATCGCCGCTGGCGGGCTCGAGGACTGCGATCACGGTTTTTCCGGCGATCACGGCGGCGCCGGGTTTCAAATCGATGCGTCTTAACTGTCCGGATACCGGACTGGAAACGACGAAACGATGACGCACCTGGGTGACGCCTTCTTCTTCGATGGTGACGACCAAAGGGCCGCGACTGACGGCCGCTGTTTCCACCGGTTGAGGCTTGGGCCAGAGTCCGAAGACGATGAGGCCGAGCAGGGCGGCGCCGGCGAGGTAGCGCCAGCCGTGACGACGTTTTTGATGATCGTCGTTGGCGGTAGGATCGTAGTCGGGAGGGGGAGGATTAGCGGGGGCGGTCATGGTGACGGGGCGCGAGGGCCCTAAAGAGAAATTACTCGGGTGACTTCAAGGCACCGACGAGATCGAGCTGGTTGAGTTTGCGGCAGGCGATGGCAGCGGAGATGACCGTGGCGAGAGTGATGACGAGAGTGGCATAGGCGTAGTTGGAGGCAGACAAAACCAATGGTAGGCGCACCGTTTCGGTGTTGATGCTCTGCATGAGGCCTTGCGCCATGCCGGAGCCGAGCACCAAGCCGAGAGGAACCGCAATGAGCGCGAGGATCACGAGTTCACCGACGAGCACGCTACCCACGTCGCCTTGGCTAAAACCGAGCACGCGGAGGGTGGCGAGTTCGCGGGCGCGCTCGGAGAGGGCGATGCGGGCACTGTTGTAGACGATGCCGAAGGCGACGATCGTGGCGAAGGTTGAGTAGAGGACTTGGATGAGCCCGATGCTTTCGGCGGTGGTTTTACGGAAGCTCTGTCGCATCGCTTCCTTGATGATGACGCCAGAGGCTTGAGGGGTGTCTTTGATCGCCCGCAGGAACTCGGGCCAACTGCCGCCCGCGACTGTCATGGCCGCGCCGGTGGTTCGATCCCCTTCGCCCAGGAGGGTGTTGAGCGCATCCATTTGCATGTAGGCCGCGATGCCGGCGAAGTCTTCGGCGAAGCCGGCAATGCGCACGGTTTTCACGGCGCGGCGCCCTTGTAATACCTTAACGACTACGGTATCGCCGGGATTGATACCGAGCACTTCGCCGATAATTCTGGAGATGATGATTCCCTGCGGCGGCAGGGGAAATGCGCGGCCCTGCGCGTCGATCACTTGATTGAGATGGGCGTCTTTCGCGAAGCCGCGAATTGCGAGGCGGCGAGATTTATGCCCGGCTTTGACTTCGACGAGAACGGATCGAAAGGGCTCGGTGTGCACGACGCCGGGGAGGTGGCTAAAATCGTGCACGGTGCGTTTTGGGCCGGGCTCGACCAGGGCGACGGTAACGGTTTGGCGTTGCACGACGTCCCATTGATATTCGAGGACATGACGGATTCCGTCGCGGAAGGCGTTGGGAATAATGAGTATACCCGTTGCCATGGCGAGGGCGATCGTGGTGAAAAGCGCCTGCCACGGTTTTCGTTCAAGGTTGCGAAACGACATGCGTAGCGAAACGGAGAACCAGCGAGAGATGCCGAGACGCTCAATCAGAGCGGGACGAAAACTCGCGGGAGGTTCGGGGCGCATCGCTTCGGCGGGGGAAAGTCGGACAACTTTTCGCACGGCACCAGCCACCCCAATTAGGGCGGCGGCGGAGCTCGCGACGAGGGCGCCGATGATCGCGCCGGTGGCAGGAACGAATTCCAACACGGGAAAGCGAAAGAACAGGTGATACATGTCGACCAGCTGCAGGCCGAAGAGGAATCCTCCCAGGGTGCCGAGGCCGGTCCCGAAGATCACGATCACGAGGGCGAACTTCACAAAATGAAAAGCGATGGTGCGATTGGTGAAACCGAATGCTTTTAGAATCGCGATCTGCTCGCGCTGGAGGGCGATCTGACGGCTCATGACGGAATGGGTCATAAACGCGGCCACACTCAGGAAAACGAGAGGGAATCCAAACGAGAGTCCTTCGAGGACGCGGATTTCGTCGTTTACGCGAATATCGGAGGGATGGTCACCGCGGCCGAAGGCGCCGAGTCCGCCGTAAGTTTCGAGCATGCGATCCACTTCGGCGATGACGTTGGATTCTGAGGCACCGGGGGCGAGGGCGAGGGCGATGCTGTTGAAGGCGCCGTCGAGGTTGAAGGCTTCCGCGAGCTCGGTCTCCCGCATCCAGAAGACGCCAAAGGTGCGATTGTCGGGGAGGGCGGAACCGGGCGGCGCTTCGAACACGTATTGCGGCGCGAGCACGATGCCCGCGATGCGGAGATTGATCCGATTGCCGTTGAGCACGGCGGCGATGTGGTCGCCGGGTTTGATTTGGTTGGCTTCCGCGAACGCTTCGCCGACTAGCACCTCATGGCGATGCTCGGAGCTGAGGAGATTGCCGGTGCGGAGGTAAAGGCGGTTGAGTTCGAGGGGGCGTCCCGCCGGGAGGGAATGGATGATGCCAGAGGCGGGTTCAGCGAGCGACGGGAGATCGAGAGTCACCCGCATTTCGATGCCGGTTTCGATGCCGGAGACTCCCGGAATGGCGGCAAGACGCTCGCGCATGCTGTCGGGGGCGCGTTTGAGGGTCGCGAAGACGTCGGCGAAGCGGTGTTTCTCGTAATAGCCGTCGCGGGCGGAGTTGAGCGATTCGATCAGACTGCGGGTCATGATCATCATCGCGAGGCCGCAGGCCATGACGAGGGCGACGGCGAAGGCTTGCGATTTGAGCGCGCGCAGATCGCGCAGCAGCTTGAGGTCAAGGAGCTGCATTAGCGGGTAATGCTGGCGAGTGAGGCAGGCATCTTACCACGAAAGCTCACGGACGGGGCGGGGGTTGTGGTTGAGTTCAGGCGGGGAAAGTTGGCCGTCGGACATGGTGAACACGCGATCGGCCATTTCGGCGAGCACGGCGTTGTGGGTGATGACGACGGTGAGGGTGCCGAGTTCGCGATTGATACGCTGGACTGCTTCGAGAACGAGGACGCCGGTTTTTATATCGAGGGCGCCGGTGGGTTCATCGCAGAGCAGAATGTCGGGGCGTTTGGCGATGGCGCGGGCGATGGCGACGCGTTGTTGTTCGCCGCCGGAGAGTTGGGCGGGGAAATGGTGGGATCGAGGAGTGAGGCCGACGAGTTCGAGGGCTTCGTCGGGACTCATGGGGTCCCGGGATACTTCCGTGATCAGGCCGATATTTTCGCGGGCGGTGAGACTGGCGATGAGGTTGTAGAATTGAAACACAAAGCCAACGACATCGCGGCGGTAGGCGGTGACGCCTTTTTCGCCGGCGCGGCCGACGTCCCAGTTGCGATAGTGGAGGGAGCCGGCGGTGGGCTTGTCGAGGCCACCGATGAGATTGAGCAGGGTCGACTTCCCCGAGCCTGAGGCGCCAAGCAAAACGACTAGCTCACCCGGAGGGAGGTCCAAGTCTACGTCACGCAGAGCGTGGACCGCGGCATGGCCGGTGCCATAGGTCTTGGATAATCCGCGGGCGACGAGGATAGGCGGGGCGGCGGAGGTCTGGGCGGATTTATTCACCGACCTACAAACAAACCCGAAGTCAGTTCACGTGCAAGAGTGGCTCAGGACTCTACAGAGTATTGATCCCTGCCTTATGCCGCCTATTGCGCAGGTTTTTTCGTGGGAGGGGAGTGGCGGGCGGGCGGGCGTTGGTGCCCGAGTAGAATGGAGACGTTTAGGTCCGTGATCATTACGTCTATCGGTCGCACCGGTGGGTTAACTTGATGCGCCCGCCGTTGGTGGAGATTGTTGGATAACGAGGAATCACGCCAGTTTGAGCGGGACCAGTTGGAGTTGCGGCCGCGCCAGTATCGGCAGTGCGAGTGGTGGTTTGCTCGTGACCGAGGTTGGCCAAAGTGATCGCATCGTAACGGCGGTGGATGGCGCGCGGGGGCTTAGCGTGATGGAGAGGCGATTGAACGTTCGGAAAATATTGATTGGAAAACTCTAGCCAAGCCCCGAGGGGAGGGCAGATTGGAGGACGATGTTCTTACCCCGCAGACGATTGAATTTTGCTTTGGTGTTTCTTTTGACGGGAGCAGCGATGTTCGCAGAACCCCCGGAGGGCTTCCGGTCCCTGCTCAATGGAGAGGATATCAGTGGATGGTGGGGCGCGGAGACAGAAAATCCACGCGAGTGGATGGCGATGTCGGATGACGCATTGAAGGCGAAAAAAGCGGCAAGTCGGATTGAGGTCGCGAAGCATTGGCGCATCGAGGGGGCGGAACTGGTCAATCCGGGCACGGGGCCGTATCTGACGTCGGATGAGAATTTCGGGGACTACGAGTTGTTGGTTGAGTATCGCACGGTCGCAGGGGCGGACAGTGGGATCTATCTGAAGGGGTGCCCGCAGGTGCAGATTTGGGATTACACCGAGTCGGGCGGAAAGTGGGCTATTGGAGCGGACAAGGGATCGGGGGGCCTGTGGAACAATTCAGCAGGGGCGTTCGGCAAGGACCCCCTAGTGTTGGCGGATCGTGCGTTTGGGGAGTGGAATCAGTTTCGAATTGTGCAGTGTGGGGCGCGCACTTGGGTGTGGCTCAATGAGCAGCTGGTCGTGGAGGGTGCGCTGCTCGAAAACTACTTTGATAAGACGCGTCGTTTACCGATTCCGGCGCGAGGGCCGATTCAGTTGCAGACCCATGGCGGCGAGATTCGGTGGAGGAATATTTTTGTGCGAGAGATTGATTCGACGGAGGCCAACCAACGACTGGCGAAACGGGCGACGAGAGGCTTCGAATCGATTTTTACCGGCCGAGATTTTAAGGGATGGACCGGGGCCGTGGCGGACTACCAAATTGAGGGAGGGGCGATGTTGTCTCGCCCTGATAAAGGAGGGGTGATCCACACGGAAAAGGACTATGCAAATTTTAAGGTGAGGTTTGAATATCGGCTACCGCCGGATGGAAACAGTGGTCTGGCGATCAGGTATCCGGGTGAAGGCAACACGGCCTACGTGGGCATGACGGAAGTGCAGGTGCTCGACGATACGGCGGAGAAGCACGCCGATTTGGATGCTCGCCAATACAATGGTTCGGTCTATGGGATGATCGCCGCCCATCGGGGCTATCATCGCAAGGTGGGGGAATGGAATTTTGAGGAAGTGACCGTGGTGGGATCCACCATCAAAGTGGAGCTCAATGGGAGCGTAATTCTGGATGGAGATGTGAGCTCCGTGACGGAATTTATGGCGGATAATCCTCACCCCGGAAAAGACCGGACGACAGGTTCGTTTGGTTTTACCGGACACCGGAGTCCGGTCGCGTTTCGCAATATTTCAATCAGGACTTTACCTTAAATTTTAGACGATACCTCTATGAAAAACTTTGAAGCAATTGATCGCCGCAAATTCTTGCGCACTCTGACTGCCGCGGGACTCGCCGCGCCGATGCTCGCCCGTAATTTGACGGCGGAGACGGGGGGGACTGGTCGCAAGTTGCGGCACGCGAGTTTTGGCGCGAGTGGAATGGCGTGGAATGATATCCAGATGATTTGCAGTGCGGGGCTGGTTGAGTTGGTCGCGATTGCAGAAGTGGATCTAACTAAAGCGAAAGAAGCGAAAGAGGCATTTCCCGAAGCGCGGATTTATCAGGATTGGCGGGAGTTGTTGGACAAGGAGGCGGACAATATTGATTCGGTGAATGTGTCTACGCCGGACCACATGCATGGTCCCATCGCGATGGCGGCGATGTTGCTCGGTAAGCACGTGTATTGTCAGAAGCCCTTGGCGCACGATTTGTATGAAGTGCGGAAACTCACGGAGTATGCGCGGGAGCATAATTTGACCACGCAGATGGGAATCCAAATCCATTCTCAGCAGCCTTATCTGCAGGCAGTTTCGTTGGTGCAGAGTGGAGCGATCGGACTCATCAAAGAGGTCCATCTGTGGAGTAATAAGAAGTGGGGTGCAGAAGGGGCACCACCGATGGGAGAGGATGAAGTGCCGCAGGAGCTTGATTGGAATAACTGGTTAGGCGTGTGTGCGGATCGTCCGTATTTGGGTAACGACTACTATCATCCCGGAGAATGGCGTCGACGATTGGATTTCGGCACGGGCACGTTTGGGGATATGGGTTGCCATATTTTTGATCCCGTGTTTGCGGCGCTGGCCTTGACGGCTCCGATTTCAGTGCGCTCGGAAGGGCCGGCACCCGATGCGTGGAACTGGGCGATCAACGCCAAGATCGAATATGTTTTCCCGGGCACCGATCACACCGCCGAAGACACGATCAAGTTCAATTGGTATGATGGTGATAACTTGCCGCCGGAGGAAATCTTGGCGTTGGTGAAGGAGGCGCAAGTGCCGGACTTCGTGCCGTCGGAAGCACAACCTAAGCCGAGCAAAAAAATGATGGTGAAGCTGCGCCGACAGCGGAAGCTTGGGTTAGACTTACCGGAACAAGGGTCGATTTTTGTCGGCACCGACGGGGTGATGTTGCTGCCGCATTTCAGCGAGCCGATTTTGTTTCCGTTTGAGAAATTTGCGGATTTTGAAGTCCCGAAGATCAAGTCTGGCAATCACTGGATTGAGTGGGTCGAGGCTTGTTTAGGGAAGGGAACGACTTCCACTCCATTTGACTATTCCGGGCCACTGACGGAAACGGTGTTGTTGGGCTGCGTGGCAGTGCGGTTTCCGCAGACCACGCTGGAGTGGGATGCGAAGGAATTACGGTTTACCAACGTGGCTCAAGCGAATGCGCACGTGCGAAAAGCCTACCGTTCGGGGTGGGATATCGCCGGGCTTTGAAACGAAACTTAAACCCTCAAATTTTCTAAACTATGTCTGATACTTCTCCTTCCCGGATACGGGTGCTCGTCGTGGGCTGTGGCCATATGGGGCTTTCACATGCGCGGGCTTACCATGCGCTGACCAATGAATTTGAAATAGTGGGATTAGTTTCCCGGGGCGCGGGATCTCGCGGTCGAGTGAATGCGGACTTGGGCGGTGGACTCGTGGAGTTCTCCGACTATTTTGACGCGCTGAAGCAAACGCAGCCGGATGCGGTTTGCATCAGCACGTATCCGGATACTCATGCCGAGTATGCGATGGCGGCGCTCGAGGCGGGCGCGCAGGTGTTTTTGGAGAAGCCGTTGGCGACCACGACGGAGGATGCGGAGAAGATTGTGGCTCGGGCGAAGGAGCTGAATCGGAAAGTCGTCGTAGGCTACATTCTGCAGGTGCATCCGGTGTGGCAGAAGTTTGCGGAGATGGCGGATTCGCTGGGCCGACCTTTGGTGATGCGGATGAATTTGAATCAGCAGAGTTCGGGTTCGGAGTGGGAGACGCATAAGAACCTGCTGAGTTCGATTTCACCAGTAGTGGATTGTGGCGTGCACTACGTTGATGTAATGTGCCGGATGACGGGTTCGCGGCCGGTGAGCGTCAATGGGATCGGCGCGCGACTGACCGATGATCTACCCGAAGGCGCAATTAACTACGGCCAACTGCAGGTGACTTTTGCCGACGGATCGGTGGGCTGGTATGAAGCGGGTTGGGGACCGATGATGAGTGAGACGGCTTTTTTTGTGAAAGATGTAATCGGGCCGCGAGGAAGTCTTTCGATCGTGGCGCAAAATGCGTCGGAAGCGGGTAAATCGTCGGACGTGAATGCGCACTCGCAGACTGAGTCGTTGCGATTGCATCACTCGGAGTTGCAAGCCGACGGGACGTTTGTGAAAAGCGATGACATCATCAAAGTCGACGATGAGCCGGATCACGATGCACTGTGTCAGCGCGAACAGGAAATCTTCTTGCGGGCGATCCGAGAGGATCGAGATCTATCGACTCACTTACAGAGTGCAGTCGATAGTCTCAGAATTGTTTTGGCGTCCGACCAGTCCTTCCGCGAGGGAAGGACGATCAAACTCTAGCGAGCGCTAGGCGGCTTTGTTTTTGAGGGCTTTTTGGGTGTGGATGATCATGATCATCGCAACCGGAATGGCGTAGTCACCGCAGCGTTCGATGAACGCTAAGATATTCAGTAGCCCGCCTGCAACCACGGGGAGGGACTCGTTGAAAACTTTCCAAACCAGAACGAACCAGATGACTGGGAGTATAGGAAAAGCGAATACAACGACGCCGAGGATGATTTGAAACCAACCGATGATGTTGATGAAAGCGACGTCGGCGGGAAAGCCGACCGCAGCGTAGTGATCGATGAGTATTTGCTTTTCGACGAAGGCGCCGAAACCGCCGTGGCCAATGAGCAGGAGAGCGATGGTGAGCCGACCGAGGAAGTGAAGGACGCCAAGTTTATCTGCGGTAAGAGCGGGTTCGGGGTAACTCGCGAACCAGTCTTTGGCCTTCATGGCAAAGGCACCGCCCAGCATCAGCATCATCAGGGGAGGAAGCCAATTACCGGCACGCTCCCAGAACTCCCAGGTGCCCTGAGTGCCGGAGATAGGACGCAGGATGGCGGTCCAGAGGGCCCAAATGAACATCCACATTAGGATGATGCGGCGGGGTGTGATCAGCACGAGGATGGCCATGAGAATATCGAACGCTCCGATGATGGGCATGAGCTTCCAGGAGATTTCGTCGGGGATGCTTTGGGAGCGGAAGAGGGGCAACCAGCCCTCCTTGGTGATTATGCCCCAGGCGCCGTGGCCCAGAAAGCAGCAGGCGACGCAGATGCGCAGGAGCCAGTGAAGCTGGAAGTGTAATTGATCGAGAGTGGTGGGTCTAAGGGTCATGGCTTGACGATTAGGGCTAGAAGAAGAGGAGGAGCGGGGTGGTGGTGGCGTTCCAGACCTGGAAGACTTCGATACTTTTGGCGGGGGAGATATCATCATATCCCACGCCGGAGACGAGCTTGAGATTGTCGGCGCCGGAGAAGAAGTTGATGCCGAAGTGCAGATGGGGGTGAGCGTCGCCGTGATCGCGGGTGGGATCGGTTGGGCCGCGAGTGGAGGCAGGGTGGGTTTCGTGGGTGACTTTGGTGGATTTGCGGCCGATGGTGGAGTTGAATTCCTCAGGACTTTGCGGGAGACGTTTTCGAAGCGAAAATCGTCGGAGGAAGCACACGTCTCCGCCGAGTCAGATGCGGTGAAACGGACTTTAGGAGTTGTCGAATGAGCTGCCGGTAGAATCAGTGCCGGCGGATATAGCCGACTTGATACCGGCCCATGCCGGAGCGGCTGCACGAGGGATAACGGAGGGTCTTTCGCGCGGTGGAGGGTGGTCTATTCGGGCCAGTTTTTGGAGGAATCATTCGCAGTCGCGGGGGGTGATCCGATCCTGAGTGCGATGAAGCACGAAATGAGGCGGAAAAGGCGGGGGGCGATTAGAGGAGTGGACCCCGGGATTGACGGGGAATTCACGACAAAGAAGGCCACAGCGGGATACGGGGCGAGCGAGCTGATTAGCCAGAATCACCTCGGGGCGAGGGCTAGAGAGAGACCCTGCCAATTGGGTTTAACCGATCAAGCTCGTTGGGTGGCGTGGAAGCGAATGGTCCGCCGGTCGGGCGTCGTGGCGGCCCCGCTTTACCAGTAAATTTGCCTTTCCGTTATCCGCCCGTCGAGGCGGGTGGCGGGGCCACAGGAGGGGCCGGCTTGGGCTTGGGCGGGGGGATCGAAATACTGGGAACACCGATACTTGGGGCACTGGGCCGGAAGGAGGGGAAAGTCGGGGCGGGGCTGAAATTGACCGGCGCGGGTGCCATGGGGGGGGCGATGGTGGGTTTCGGGGCGACCACGGCTGGTTTGGTGGGGCTGGCGGTGGGAGCGGTTACGATGGGGCCGGATGAGAGCTCGGCTTTGATGCCGGCGAGGCGATTCTCGGCGCGTTTGATGTAGTCGGGACGGCGTTTGAGGCGTTCTTTGACGGCGGCGACGGAGTCGTTGGGGTCGGATCCTTGTTCGGCGGCGAGGAGGAGCCACGCGAGGCCTTCGACGTAGCTGCGCTTAGTGCCGCGACCGCTGACGTGCATAGCTCCCACGTTGTAGGTGCCTTCGGGCACGCCGAGTCGGGCGGCTCGTTCGTAGAGCTCTAGAGCTCGAACATAGTTTTCTAGTTGGCCGAGTAGGCCGTCGTGAGCGATTTTACCGAGGCGGAAGACGGCGTCGGGGTGATCTTGCACGGCAGCCTTGCGGTAGAAGGCGAGCGCGAGGTCTTCATTTACTTCAACTTGGTCGCCACTTTCGAGGAGTTGAGCGTATTGGAAGCTGGCGTCGGCATCGCCTTTCTCGGCGGCGGCGCGGAGTTCTTTGATGGTCTCCCATTTAGGGCCACCACCGGTGGTCGAGACCAAGACCGGTGCGGACATGATGACGTCGTCGTCTTGGGCGGTTACGGGCAGTGCGATGCCGGCGATGAGGGTCGCGAGGCAATAGGTGGTGAATGAGGTGCGGGCACTCATGAATGAATAAACGGCCAGGGGCCGAGTTCTTAGGCTTCTTTGGGCTTATCTTTGTCCTTATCCTTATCTTTGTCCTTATCCTTGGCCTTCGCTTTATCCTTGGCCTTATCTTTGTCGGACGTGGCGGTGAGGCTCACCTTCTCCAAGATTGCGGCCATGAGCTCCTTCTCGAGCTTAGGATTCTCTTTGAGGGCAGCCTTGGCCGCGTCCCGGCCTTGGCCAACGAGGTCGCCTTTGTAGGAAATCCAAGCGCCACGTTTTTCGAGAATCTTGTGTTCCAGGCCGAGATCGATGACCGAACCAGTGGCGGAGATACCCTCGTCATACATGATGTCGAATTCGCACTCGGTGAAGGGAGGCGCGACTTTGTTTTTAACGATTTTAAGTTTGGTGCGATTGCCGATGACTTTGCCATCGGGCTGCTTGATTTGCTCGCGGCGGCGGATGTCGATACGGACGGAACAGAAGAACTTAAGGGCGCGGCCGCCGGGGGTGGTCTCGGGGCTACCGAACATGACGCCGATCTTTTCGCGAATCTGATTGGTGAAGATACAAATGCACTTGGTCTTACTGACTACGGCAGTGAGACGACGCATGGCTTGCGACATGAGGCGGGCTTGCGAGCCGACGGTGGCGTCACCCATTTGGCCATCGAGTTCGGCCTTGGACACCAGGGCCGCGACAGAATCAATAATGATGACGTCAATGGCGTTGGAGCGGATAAGTGTCTCGGTGATATTGAGGGCGTCCTCACCAGAGTCGGGCTGAGAGACGAGGAGATCGTCGAGGTTGACCCCGACGGTGCGGGCATACTTCGGATCGAGTGCGTGCTCGACGTCGACGAAGGCACAGAGACCACCGTTGCGTTGGGCTTCGGCGAGAACGCTCAAGCAGAAAGTGGTCTTACCGGAAGCTTCGGGGCCATAGATCTCGACGATACGGCCGCGAGGCAGGCCGCCGACGCCGAGGGCGAGGTCGATGGCGAGTGAACCGGTCGAGATGGTCTCGACCTTCATATTCGCGTTGTCGCCCAAACGCATGATGGAGCCTTCGCCGAATTGTTTGGTGATCGCGCTGATGGCGAGATCGACATTTTTGCGAGCGGCAACTTGGTTAGCGGGGGCAGGAGCGGTGGTTCTTGAGACAGTAGAGCGAGCCATGGAAGGGAGGGGAAGCGGGTGGGTTCGGAGTGAACGTTAGTGGTTAAACTAACACGTTGATATTGCCATGTCCGCCGCGCAAGCGTGGACGCGAGAAGACCGGCAACATTGCAAAAAATGTTGGTCGAGTGCGCGGAACCTTGGGGTCAATACTCCGTTTCGAGGCGTTCGAATACGGAAACACCAGGCAGACTAGCAGGTCACGTCTTTGCCCTCGGCACCGAAGGCGGCGAGGCGAACCTCGGGGGGAGTCGCGTGAATATCGTTGGGGGCGTAGTGAAACTGGAGGGCGCGGCGGCGATTGGGCGATGAATTGTGGGGGGTGCCATGGGGCAGTTTGCCGTCGAACAGCAGAAGACCACCGCTGGGGAGGGGCGCGGCGACGGAATCGGTGCCGAGCACGGCCTTGTCACAAAGTTGCCAATCTCGTCGTTTGAAGTGAATCAGGGGGCCTTTGTGGAGGCCGGGGAGGAGCTGCATGCAGCCGTTTTCCGTGGTGGCGTTGTCTAGCGCGATCCAGACGCCCACGACGGGCGTATCGAGGGGGTAGTCGAAGTAGGCGTGATCCTGGTGCCATGGTTTCTCTCGACCGATTAACGGCGGTTTGAGCAGAGCCATGTCCTGAAACATCTCTGGCACGCGATCGTGGATCAGGGTTTTGACGACGGCGAGCAGGGCGGGGTGTTGTGAAAGGGCTTTGAGGCGAGGCTCGTGGGGTTCAAATACGCCGATTTTCCGAACGGCATCCATGCGTTCTTGGGGACCCATCTGCGGTAGCTTGTCGCGAACCGCGGCTTCGAAGTAGATGTGCTCGAAGTCGGGCTTTTCGCCCATGATGAGGGAAATGAGCCCGGCCACGGCGTCGGATATCTCCGTTTTGGTGAAGGCTTGGCGGACGGCAAGGTAGCCGTTTTCGCGAAAGAAGGCGATTTCTGCGGGGCCAATGTCGGCCAAGCTCTCGACCTGAAACGCTTCTGAGGTTGGATGGTAGAGTTTCGGGTCGTGCATCTCGGCTCCCTCGTCGAAGAGGGGTTCACCGGGGCCAGCTTGAAAAGTGGTGGTTTGGGTCATGGGGAAAGCCAGAGAGGTTGTGGGAAAGCTAATCCGTTAGTTTAGCGAATTCCTCCGCGAAAGGGAATGGACGCGTCGGAGTATTTTTTGTATTTATCCGATAGTGAATGACGAAATATCCTCAGATAACATAGAGTTATCCGGTAATACGGGGAGAGTGAAGTGTGAGCCGGGTTGGAGTTTGGACGCATCGTGGTCACGAGAGTTGAGGGATTTTGACTTGTGGTTGGTCTGGGCAGGAAGAGGTCGAATGCAGCTTACCGACGGAGCGATCGACCTGGTGCCGGGAACGTGTGTTTGGATGAGACCGGGAAGATCTTACATCGCTCGGCAGGACCCCAAAGACCGTTTGGGGGTGAGCTTTTGTCATTTCAAACTCGCGGGTAATAAGGGACAGGTTAAAAATGAGCCGCCCTTTGAGGTAACGAGCGTGAGGTCTCTGGAGTTAGCCCAGCAGTTGATGGCGGAGGTGGTGCGGCAGAGCCGGGCAAGGCCGAGGTTAGCAGCGCGGGTGCTGTCGTCTTTGTTGGAGGTGTTGACGGCCGATCATCGGGAGGTCGCCTCAGCGAGTCTCAGTCGTCATCATGGGTTGATGCAGTCCCTCGCGGCCCAAATTGCGGAGGAACCTGGGTGTTCGTGGAGAATCTCGGATATGGCGAAAGCGGCTGGGTATGCGCCGGATCACTTTTCCCGAGTGTTTCGCGACGTGATGGGTCGACGCCCACAGGCCTACATTTTGGACGCCCGAATGCTCAGGGCACGACAGTTGTTGAAAGAAACGCACCTCTCAGTCGGAGAGATCGCACAGGTGCTCGGGTTTCGGGATGTTTTTTACTTCTCGCGACAGTTTAGGGCCTTATGCGGTCAACCACCGACGAGATTTCGTCGTCGTGAGGCAATTATTCCAGTGCGGGATAGTGAAAGTTCCGCTTGAATGAGTATATTGATGTCCTTTAAACTAGACATCTTTTGTCAATAAATTTCCTAAAGTCATGATTATCAAAGCATACCTAAAACCTCATTGTGGTTGGTCCAACGGCGTTCGCGCCGTTATGGCTAAGCACGATCTCCAATATGAAGACATTGACATCATCAATAGCGCGACGAATTACGCGGAGATGGTGCAAAAATCCGGACAACCTCTCTCACCCTGCGTCGAAATCGACGGCGTGATGCTGGCGGATGTTTCAGGCGAAGAAGCAGAGAATTACATGCTCTCCAACGAGCTGGTGAAACCGGCTTCCACTGGCACTGATGTGGCGACCAACGCGGGTTGTTCCGACGAGGAGCACGCGAAGATGGCGACCAAGACCGTTCGGTTTTTCTAAGCGAGGCAGGTTTCCCTCTGATTTCCGAGGCCGGCTTTCGCTGAAACGCGACCGGCCTTTTTTACGCGCGGCGGGCTAAATCCTGCGGCCCGCTTTCTGCTCTCAACTTTTCTCGATTCACCCTCGTCCCTTTTCTTTCATGGCCAAACTAATCCCGTCACCGCTTTACCACCCAGACCAAGAACACGATGCCTGTGGTGTCGGCTTCATCGCGCGCATGACGGGTGAACGTAGCTACGACGTTATCAATCGTGCCATCAGCGCTCTCAAAGCTCTCGCGCACCGGGGAGCGATTGACGCGGATGCGATCACGGGGGATGGAGCGGGTCTATTGACGCAAATTCCCGTCGACTTGCTGCGGGAGCGCTTGGAAGAGCGAAACAAGGTGCTCTACCGCGATCAGGATTTAGGCGTGGGAATGATTTTCCTGCCGCGCGACGACGAATATGCAGCAGCGCATTGTAAGAAGATCGTGCGGGATGCGGTCGAAGCCGAAGGTCTCGTTTGGTTATGCTGGCGCGAAGTCCCGACCGATGATTCTTGTCTCGGCCGTAAGGCGATCGAAACCCAGCCGTTGATCGCGCAGGCACTGGTCGCACGCACGGATGACATCGATGATGAGGGCATGGATGACGATGCGTTTGAGCGGAAGTTGTTTTTAGCGCAAAAGAGCATTGAGCGCAAAGTAACCGCGGAGGGTATCGAGGGATTTTACATCTGCTCGTTCTCCTGCCGCACCATTGTCTACAAAGGTATGCTTACGCCGCAGCAGATTCGGAGGTATTTCACCGATCTGAAGTCGCCCAAGTTTACGTCAAATTTCGCGATTTTCCACCAACGTTACTCGACTAACACCTTTCCGATGTGGCATCTCGCGCATCCGTTCCGGATGGTCGCGCACAATGGCGAGATCAACACGATCCGGGGGAATCGCAATCTGATGCGAGCGCGCGAGAATTCCCCGAATCATGGCGTGTGGGGAGATCGTTACGAAGACCTGAAACCGCTGGTTGAGCCGGGTGGGAGTGACTCGGCCACTTTTGATAACGCGCTCGAACTTCTGACGCTCGGCGGCCGCAATCCTTTGCACGCGGCGATGATGATGATGCCGCCAGCTTGGGAAACCGATGACGACCTTTCCCCCGAGGCGAAGGCGTTCTTCCGTTACCACGCGACCATGATGGAACCGTGGGATGGTCCCGCGGCGATTGCGTTTACCGATGGCAAAATAATCGGCGCCGCGCTCGATCGTAACGGACTGCGCCCCGCTCGCTACAAGATCTACGACGACGGATATGTGATTCTCGCTTCGGAAGCGGGTCTGGTTTTTGACTTCCCGGGCAAAGTGGTGGAAGCGGGTCGACTCGGACCGGGGCGGATGCTCGCGATCGATTTCAAGGAGCAGCGCTTCTATCACGACGACGAGATCAAGGGCCGCTTTACCCAAGATCCGATGTTCAAAGCGTGGTGCGAAGGGCACCTCGTCAATTTGCACGACGTGGCCGGTGCGCCAGCCGATGAAGCTTTGACTGCTGTCAGCTCGGTGGAGCAACAGATTGCGTTTGGCTATGAGAGCGACGAGATTGAATTGGTGCTGCAGCCGCTGGCTGAGGGCAAAGAGCCGACGGGCTCGATGGGCGAAGATACGCCACTGGCAGTGCTTTCACGTCGTCCGCGCCTGCTCTACAACTACTTTAAGCAGCTCTTCGCGCAGGTCACCAACCCGCCGATCGATTCGATCCGCGAAAAAGCGGTCATGTCGCTCTCGATGTTCATGGGTGGACGTCTCGGTTTGTTCGAGGAATTCCCTAAGACCGCTGGTTTCGTTGAGCTCAAGACGCCGATTCTCTTCGACCACGAAGTTGCCGCGCTCGATGGCATTGATTTCTTGCAAGATCGGGTCGTGCGGTTGTCGGTTTTGTTCGATGTGGCCACCGGACCTGATGGTTTGGAAAAGGCACTTAAACTGTTGGCGGGAGAGGCCGTCAGCGCGGTCGTCGACCGGCGGGCGAAGATCATCATTCTTTCCGATCGCGGGGTGACCAAGGACCATGTGGCGATTCCGATGTTGTTGGCGGTGGGGGCGGTGCATCAGGAACTGATTCGTGCCGGGGTGCGCGTGCGCTGTGATATGTTGGCGGAAACGGGGGAAGCCCGCGAAGTTCACCAGATCGCTTGTTTGCTGGGGATGGGCGTGAATGCGGTGAATCCGTATCTCGCGTTTCAAGTGGTGAGTCAGCTTGCAGTCGACGGCAAAGCCGGCGAAGGCACGACGGCGGTCCAAGCCTGTCAAAACTATGCGACGGCGATCGGAGCAGGCTTGCGCAAGATCATGGCGAAGATGGGCATTTCCACGCTCTACAGTTACCGCGGAGCGCAGATTTTCGAAGCTCTTGGCGTGTCGCACAAGGTCATCGAGGAATGTTTCTTCGGCGTGCCATCGCCCATCGGGGGAGTCGATTACGTGCATATCGCCGAGGCCACGTTGACGCGTCATGCGAATGCCTTCCCCGAACTCGATTCAGCCGACCCGGACAATGCGGGCCAATCGACGACCGCAGAGCTCAAGCCCGAAGGCTACTACCGCGTCAACAAGCGCGGCGAAGGCGAGTATCACGCGTGGAGCCCGAAGCTGGTTGCTTCGATGAACAAGTTTAACCGCAAGGGTGATTTCGAGGCCTTCCAGCCCTGGAAAGAGCAGGCCGACCTGCATCAACCCGTGGCCTTGAAAGATCTGCTCAAGATTCGTTTCCCCGCAAAGGGAGTTGAACTTGATGAGGTCGAGGGGATCGAAGATATCCGCAAACGTTTTACGACGGCGGGTATGTCGATGGGGGCGCTCTCGCCCGAGGCTCATGAAGCTCTCGCGATTGCGATGAATCGCATCGGCGGTAAGTCCAATTCTGGTGAAGGTGGCGAGGATCCCGAGCGCTATTCGCAGCGGGCGAATGGCGACAACGCGAACTCTGCGATCAAGCAAGTCGCGTCGGGTCGTTTCGGTGTCACGGCCGAATACCTTGCTAACGCCAAGGAGATTGAAATCAAGATGGCGCAGGGGGCAAAACCTGGCGAGGGCGGTCAACTGCCCGGGCACAAGGTGTCGCCGATGATCGCGACGCTGCGTTACTCAGTGCCGGGGGTGACGCTCATTTCACCGCCGCCTCATCACGACATTTATTCGATCGAGGATCTCGCACAGCTCATTTTCGACCTCAAGGAAGTGAACCCTCGCGCCAAGGTTTGTGTGAAGCTCGTTTCTTCTTCCGGGGTCGGCACGGTCGCCGCGGGCGTGGCGAAGGCTTACGCTGATGTGGTGCTCGTCTCTGGCCATGATGGCGGTACGGGGGCATCGCCGCTGGCTTCGATCAAGAACGCGGGGTCGGCGTGGGAAATTGGAGTCGCCGAGGCGCATCAAGTGCTCATGCAAAATGGTCTGCGCGGTCGCGTCGTGCTGCGCACCGATGGTGGTATGAAGACCGGTCGAGATATTGTGATCGCGGCGCTACTGGGTGCCGAAGAGTTCAACTTCGGCACGGCAGCACTCATCGCGGCGGGCTGTGCGATGTTCCGGGTCTGCCACTTGAATACGTGTCCGGTCGGGGTGGCGACACAACGCGAAGACCTGCGGGCGAAGTTCCGCGGTAAGCCGGAAAACGTGATCAATTTCTTCAACGCGGTCGCCGAAGATGTGCGACTCTACTTGGCGAAACTTGGCGCGCGTTCGATTAATGACATCATTGGTCGCGTGGATCTGCTTGAGCAGATCGATGATCCCGCTAATCCGAAGACGAAGCTCATCAATCTCTCTGGGTTGCTGCACAATCCGGATCCCTCGGGTGAGGCTGAACGTTATCACCAACGCGAGCGCAACGAGCGTTTCGGTGGCGAAGGATCCCTTGATGAAGCGATCCTGCAGGAAGCTCGCGACGTGATTCTCGGTAAGTCGGCCCGTCTCGTGGCGCGCTACAAGGTCACCAATGTTAATCGCGATATCGGCACACATTTGGCTGGTCAAATCGCCTACCAAAAGGGCAATGCGGGACTCGCTCCCGGAACGATCGATCTCACCTTCACGGGTTCGGCTGGACAGTCGTTTGGCACGTTCCTGGTGAACGGGATTCGTCTGACGTTGAATGGCGAAGCCAACGATTACGTGGGCAAAGGTATTAATGGGGGCGAGATCATCATCCGGCCGCAGGACAACTCGACCTTTGAGTGGCACAAGCAAGCCATCGCGGGAAACACCTGCCTTTACGGCGCCACGGGCGGATACCTATTCGCAGCGGGCCGCGCGGGCGAACGTTTCGGCGTGCGCAACTCGGGAGCGACCGCGGTGGTCGAAGGCATTGGCGACCACGGTTGTGAATACATGACCGGGGGTAATGTCGTCGTGATTGGACCGACCGGTAAGAACTTCGGTGCGGGCATGAGTGGCGGTTTGGCGTTTATCTACGATGATGAAGATAAGTTCGAGAAGCGGATCAACCCGGCGATGATCGGGCTGGAGCGGTTGTCGGATGAAGAGGAAATCGCCGGACTCGTTTCGCTCATCAGCGTGCATGCCACCCTCACGAGTTCGCCGTATGCGCAGGATCTGCTCAAGAACTGGGACACCACGGTGAAGAAGTTCTGGAAGGTCGTGCCGTTCGCCCCGACACCCGAAACTCCGAAAGCGCTCTATCGTTTCGATGAGGCCAAAGCGCCAGCGTTGGTTTAGGCAGACGATCTAATCAAATCAGTTTTCGCGACCGCACTCGACGAGGAGTGCGGGCGTTTTTTTTAGTTGCTGCGGACTCGGGGGTAAGGGGGTGGAATCACGCGTGCGATCTGTCCCCCGTTCTCAATCTAGGCTGAAATCTAAGCGGACGTTGTGGCAGTTTGGGGTGCTGTATTTCAGCGAGGGTGCGCCGATTGGTTTCTTGTGGTGGGCGATGCCGACGTTGTTGCGCACGGAAGGAGTGGCGGTGGAGCGAATCACGGCGCTGACGGCGGCATTGGTCTTACCGTGGACGTTGAAGTTTTTGTGGGCACCGCTGATTGACGCACTCCGCGGACCGCGATGGGGTTTTCGGCATTGGGCGGGAGCGGCTCAGATCGGGATGGGTTTGGCGTTGGTGCCGTTGTGTTTTATTGATCCCGCCGAGACTTTTGCCTGGTGGTTTGCGCTGCTACTGACGCATGCGGTGTGCGCAGCCACGCAAGATGTGGCGATCGACGCCTTGGCGTTAAAAGCCGCGGACGAGCGGGGGCGGGGAAAGCTGACGGCGGCCATGCAGGCGGGGATGTTGGTGGGCAGAAGTTTGTTCGGTGGCGGCGCAATCTTGGTGGCGGGTTACGCGGGGTGGCCGGGAGTTTTTGCGGCACTAATTTTGGCGGTGTGGAGCGCGTTGGCCGTGTTGTGGCGGATGGATCCGGAACCGCCGATGGAGACGGTCGTGGAATCCAAGCTACACACCTTTGCGACGACGTTACGCGAAGGGTTTGCCCGGCGCACGACGTGGTGGGGTTTGGGGTTTGCGCTGTTGGCCGGGGCTGGGTTTGAGGCCGCTGGCGCACTGGCGGGGCCGCTGTTAATCGACTCGGGCGTGACGGCAGAGTCGACGGGGTGGTTCTTTGCGGGACCGGTGGTGGTCGCGATGGCGTTGGGCGGTGTAGTCGGTGGACTGTGGGCGGATAACGGTTCGCGGGTGTCGCGGGTGTCGTTGGCTTCGGTCGGGGTCAGTCTCGGCGTCTTGGCGGTGGGGTTCGCGGCGCTAAGTGGCGCGACGGGTGCCGGGTTGATGGGATGTTTAGCGGGGTTGTATTTAGGTATCGGATGCTTCACGGCCGCGTCCTATGCGCTATTCATGGATCTCACGGATCCAAAGATAGGGGCGACCCAGTTTAGCACGTTTATGGCGGCGACCAATGGCTGTGAGGCGTGGGCGGTTTGGATGGGAGGAAAGTTGGTCACGCGTTTTGAATACGGGCCCGCGTTTATCGCGATGGCAGTCGTGGGTCTGTTGGGATTGTTGTTCCTGCGGCCACTTCGAACGCAGCGAAAATAAATCGACGGAGAGAGTTGAGCCGAGGTCAAAGAACGAACTAGGGTGAGGCCATGATCATTGATGTTCACACCCACTTGAACTGCTACGACGAAACTCAAGTAGTGCCCCTGCAGGCGCGGTTCGAAGCACTCCAAGAATCAATGGCGTCTAACGGGGTTGAGCATGCGTTGGTGCTGACATCTTACACCGTCAACGAGCATCGGCCTTCGACGAAAGAGGTGGTGGAGATTACGAAAGATTGTCCGTCTATGTCGGTGGTTGCCGGCATCAGCTTCCTCAACTTCAAGCAGCGCGACTTGTCGGAATTGAGCGATTATCTCGAAGCGGGATTAGTCAAGGGCTTGAAACTGTATCCGGGTTACGAGCCGTTTTATCCGTATGATTCCCGGTGCCGGATTCTCTATGATTTGGCTTTGGAATATGATGTGCCGGTGATGATCCACACGGGGGATACTTACTCACCTAAGGCGAAGGTGCGTTATGCCCATCCGTTGGCAGTGGATGACGTCGCGGTGGATTTTCCGGAATTGAAATTACTGATTTGTCATGTGGGTAACCCCTGGATTCGCGACTGTATGGAAGTCGTCTATAAGAATAAAAACGTGCATGCGGATATCTCGGGTTTGGTGTTGGGTGATTTCACCGAACGATTTGAGAAATTTATGGTGGAGCAGGTGAAAGACATGGTGCTTTACGCGGGTGATCCGAACTACCTGCTCTACGGCACCGACTGGCCCATCTGTCGGATGCACACGTATTTGAAATTTGTGCGGAGCCTCGATCTTTCCGAGGAGCACTACCAAAAGATCATGTGGAAGAACGCCAACCGGTTCTTCAAACTGGGCCTTGCGCCCGCCGAATAGGCGCGGTCGAATTTCTCGATATGGCTAAATCCAAACCTATTCCAGGATCGACCGGGGCAGTGCTCACTTGTTTGCCGTCGCCGTATATTCCGCACGGTGCGACGGGGTTATTGTATCTCCCGCGGATGATTGCGAAGTGCCATTACGTGAAAAAACACGGCGAGTTACCGAAGAGTTATCGGAAGAATTACAAGCGAGGGCTGGATCGATTTATCTCCATGCATATTGGCGTGGAGCCGGCGCAGATCGAAGGGGCGGTGCAATCGGCAGCGAACGATGCGGAAGTGGATGCGAATTTATTGGCGCTGTTTCCGGATGATGTTCGAGCGATGAACTGGAATCGTGAACTGGTGCAGAAAGGGATGACGGTAGCGGGGCGTGAATTCTTGGCCGAGGCGCTCACTCACATGGGCTGCACTGATCGGATTGGGGAAATCATCAGTGTGCCTGATCTCATCGATTTCGATGAGGGGCGGATCGAGTAGGCGCGGGCGGCGTTGGGTGGGGTTGGCGGAACCGAGAAGCAGGGGCTGTCGGGGCGCAAAGACCCGATCCACGTTGGCCGCGTCGAATCGTTATTGCCGGTCCACGGGGGTGAGGGGGAGGAAGCCGAGGTCGTTGGTGAGGGAGCCTTCTAGTCCGCCGCCGTTCCACGTCTGGCCGGCGTCATCGGACCAGGCCGTGCCTTCCTCGAACGTGCCGACCCAGAGGCGACCGGTGGAGGGGTCGTAGGTCAAGGTGAGCACGTTTTGGCTAGGGAGACCGGTGGGGCGATGTTGCCAAGATTTACCTCCGTCGGAGGAGGTGTAGACGCCGGTGCCCCAACCGCCGATGGCGAGGTTTTGAGCATTGGATGGGTCCACGGCGCAGGCATAGAGATTTGCTGCAGCGACAGCCGGTGCAGTAGGGTGCCACGACTTGCCTGAATCGGTGGAGCGCCAAGCGCCGCGACCTTCGGTTACGGCGAGCCAAACCTTAGGCTGTTTCACGCCATGGCGCAGGCGCAGCACGTGAACCGCGGGAACGTCGGTCACGCGTTGCCAAGAATCGGCGCCGTTGTCGGAAACGAAGAGTCCACCGGCGGTGCCGACTAAGAGCCGTCGAGGGTTCTGCGGATCGATGGCAATCGTGCGGGAGAACTGTTCGGGCAGGCCTTGATCGACCGATTCCCAGCTTTCACCACCGTCGAGTGAACGGACAATCCCCCAACCGGAAGCGGCATAGATGGTCTGGCCGTTGGTGGGATCGATGACGATCGCTGTGACGTCACTGACGCGCCAGTCGGTGACGAGGCGCCACGTTTTCCCGGAGTCGAGACTGCGCACGATACCATTGCCACAGGCGAGGAAGATGCGGGACGGGTCGGACGGGTCGACGGCTGCGCTGGCGACTTGTTGGATCTTGGGTCCAAAAGGCACCCATCCTTTCTCAGGATCTCGCACGAAGATACCAGCGTCGGTGGGGATCGAAGAGTTTTTCTGCGCTTTGGTGAAGGCGGCGGCGGTGAACAGGAGTTCAGGGGGCTGGGCCGAGAGGGAGAATGAGCTGAGGACGAGCGCCCCAAGAATAAGGATTCGTTGAGTGGGTTTCATCGTTGGGCGGGGCTCACGTGGATAGCGTTGGTGGATTGGCGAAAATCGAGCACTTGAGAAGTGTCATCGTGGAGCATGGTGAGTTGATTGCTCCCGCGGGCGGACTGAGCAAAAGGTCCGTCGAATAGGGGCCAGTTGGCGTAGTCGACTGGTTGATTATCGACCTTGGGGGTTTCGCCGTAGGTGGCGGTGATGGTGGCGCCGTCGAGCGTCGTGAAGGTCGCGGTGGCTTGGGGGGAGAGGGCGAACGAAAGGGGCAAGGCTTTGATCGCGGCCTGGAACGCTTCGAATGATTCAAAGTCGCTGACGTTGGCGATCTGGGTGACGTAGCCGTTTTTCGGAGCCTCGCTGACATAAACCTGGTGGCCGGTGCCCCATTCGGTGTGGCCGCTGCTGATCCAGGCGCCCGCGCCGCCGGCGAGAAGGCCGGTCCAGTCAGTGGGACGCCATTCGCCGGTGACAAAAGGACGGTAGGCAATGTAGGTGGGGCCGCCTTGAGCGAAGATCCAGCCGGAGGGGTCTTCGACGCGATTGGTGAGATCGCGCGAGAAGAAGGTATTGAGATGAGGGAATTGGGTTCCGGCGGGGATGTCGTAGAGTCCGACGATGGCCGACTCGTGTTGCACGATCTGTTCGTGAGGCGAGCCGCTCATGAGTTTATCGGGGGAGTTGTAGTCGACCTTGGAGCGGGCGATGAGGTCGACGACGGTATCCCAGTCGGCCCCAAAATACATGGTGCCCTCGAGCTCGGAGTAATAAGGGTGGAGGGCGAAAAACGTATTGGATTTACCAAGGGGTTCTTCTTCGTGCCAGATCATGCTCCACGTTTGCTGTTGGATGGGTTGGAGGAGGCCGCCTTGGCTGGATCCGAGGAGATAGTCGGGATCGACGTAGCTGTATTTGTAGACGGGCACGGTGTCGTGGCCCTCGATCTTGATGGCATCGGGTCCCTTGTGGCGCATGCGCCAGCGGGTGCGTTTCAGTTCACGATGCACGTAGGGCTCTTCGCGATCGGTGGCGATGCGCTCGAGGATCGCGGGAGGGCGATAGCCACTCAGCGAAACGAGGAGGGATGCGCCGTTAAGCTGCATTTCACCTTGGCCCCAAAGTAGCCAAGCGAGAGAGGTGGACGCGGCGAGGGCGGGTTGCACGGCGTGTTTGGGGTAGATGCGGCTGTGGGCTCCGCCGTAAACGCCGTCGAGGTTTTCGACCGCGAAATCGAGGAGGTCGTAGTTGAGCATCATCTCGGCCTGATGTCGCAGTTCGGGATCTTGGCACCAGCTGGCGAGGAGGGCCATCGCGGAGACGTAGGGGTCGATGTAGTTGGGTGAATCATATTCGCCGCGTCCGTAGGCGGAGGTGATTTGGAATGTCTTGAGGAGGTATTCTTTGGCTTCGGCGCGGTTCTCGGCGGAAGTCTTGCCGTTATACCATTCGCTGCCGGGGAGGTCGGGCCAGTGTTCGGCGGCGAGGTAGAGACTGGCGTAATACATCAGCCAATGATTCTCGGTATCGCCGCGATAGGGAAAGTAGGTGCGCCAGGCTTCCCGAATGTGGGCCCAGTCTTGGTCGTTGAGGTGGGGCGCACCGGCTTTCATGACGAGAGCCATTGGATACATCCAGAACATGGCACCTGTGGGCTTGGCGGTGAGGGCTTTGAGGCGAGCGCGGGCCCACTCGAGGTTGGTGCCTTGGGCGAAGTTGACCGCGACGTCGTGTAAACCACCGCGATCGAGGTCGGCCGGATCGGTGCGGGCGAGGTAACCAGCGATGAGTTCTTCGCGGCGCTCCTGGTAGGCGAGAGCCATTTCTCCATCGGAAAGTTGCGACGGAGCAGGATATTGAGCTGAGACGGCGAGAGAAAGGCCGCAGAGCAGTATAAGAAAAGCGATTGAGCACTTAGGCCGAAGAGAGGGGATCATGGGTGAGGGAGAGATTGGGGCACAATACCCGGTTGAGGAAGTGCAAGCCGGGTGAAAGTTTAGGAAAAGAGAAAGGGTGACGCTAATACTTGAGGGTGAGGCCGCGGCCGATTTGACGGCCACTGCTGGAGGTCTATTTTACCCGGCTATGTCCAAAAAGAAACCACAAGCACGAGTTAAAGTGCGTCGCGCGACGAAGACTGATATCCCGGCATTGATCAAACTGAACATCGCGGCCTATCCGGTGCTGGCGGACGACAACATCGTTTGGGGAGCGTCGCATTTGGAGAGCCATTTACGGATCTTTCCGCGCGGGCAGTTTGTGGCGGAAGTGGATGGTAAGATGGTGGGGGCGGCATCGACGCTCGTGGTCGACATGGGACCCGACACCCTGCGCAACCACACGTGGTCTGGCGTCACCGACAGCGGTTATTTCAACAACCATACGTTGCAAGGTGACACCCTGTATGGGGCCGACGTTTACGTGCATCCCGATGCGCGTGGGCTGGGGGTGGGCGCGGCGCTTTACGAGGCGCGCCGCCAACTTTGTAAGAAACTCAACAAGCGTCGTATTCTAGCCGGGGGCCGGTTGTGGAACTACAAGGACCACGCGAGTAAGATGACGCCGCAGGAATATGCGGAACGGGTGGTGGCGGGAGAGTTTCGTGATTTAGTGCTGAGTTTCCAGTTACGCGAAGGCTTCCAGTTGCGCGGGGTGATGCCGAATTACCTGCTCGATCCCTTTAGTCACAACCACGCGAGTTTGATCGAGTGGTTGAATCCTGACTGCAAACCACAGCACCGCGGGGCCCGTAAGGTGCGGGTGGCGTGCGTGCAGTATCACATGCGCGAAGTGACCTCGTTTGCGGATTTCGCGCGGCAAGTGACTTACTTCACTGATGTCGCGGCCGATTCGGATGCGGACTTTGTGCTGTTTCCTGAGTTGTTTGCGGTGCAGTTACTCTCGATTACGAAGACAAAATCGCCTCGCGAGGGAATCAAGCAGTTAGCCAAGTATGCGCCTCGGGTGGTCGCGCTGCTGCAAAAACTCGCGATCAAGTATGGCGTGACGATTATTGGCGGAAGTCATCCGACGCGGGTGGGTAAGGAGTTGAAGAATATCTGCACGATCTGTTTGCCCGATGGATCGCTAGCGGAACAACCGAAGCTTCACATCACCCCGAACGAGCGGACGTGGTGGGGGATTACGGGCGGTGATTCTTTGCAGGTGGTGGATACACCGACGGCAAAGATTGGCGTATTGATTTGTTATGATTCGGAGTTTCCGGAAGCGGCGCGACATTTGGCCGACCAAGGGGCGGAGATTATCTTTGTGCCGTTCTGCACGAATGACCGGCACGGCTACTTGCGCGTGCGCGTTTGTGCGGCAGCGCGAGCAGTGGAGAACCAAGTCTACGTGGCTCTCGCGGGTAATGTGGGGAATCTGCCCGACGTTGAAAATATGGACGTGCAATATGGGCAGGCCGCGATTTTCACCCCGTGTGATTTTGCGTTTGCCCGTGATGGTATCGCGGCGGAGGCCGAATCGAATGCGGAGACGGTGCTGATTTGCGATTTAGACCTTGATGACCTGCATGAGTCTCACGAGCTGGGCACCGTGACGCCGCGGCTCGATCGAAGAGAGGATTTGTTTAAGCTCACTACCTCGCTGCGAGCGCCAGAGCCACGTCCGCTTGACGAAGTGGGGCCGCTAGGGACGCAACGAGGTTGGGGGGGGGCTGGTCCGGATAATACGTAGTGTGGCTTGCCAAAGGGCGCGGAGATGATTGCGCTCCGCCTCATGGTAAAAGGTCAAAGCGTGGTCTGTATTAACGATACGTTCTCCGACATGGTGCGGGCGCTGTATAAGCAACTGCCCACGGATGGGGAAACCTACACGATTCGAGAGGTGTTTTTAGGGCGGGAGAAAATTGTGAAAGGCGGTGACTCGGCTACCGTAGGTTTGTTGTTGGAAGAACTGACGAATGCGGTGGACCCATTTCACGTCGAGCAACAGGAGCTGGGGTTTTCGTCGGAACGTTTTGCCCCGCTAGAAGAACTGCCGCCGGAACAGGCTTATGCCGAAGCAGAGGGTGAAATGGAATTGGTCGGGCCGGGGCCGGGGCCGATCAAGTGGGATGTAAACTGAGCTCGTTTGAGCGGTGGAGATTCTCGCTCGAATTAGAACGTTCGAGTGCGCTCGGTTTTTAGAACCAAAAAAAGCAGCCGTCCCATAAAGGACGGCTGCTTGGCAGGGATTAACTGTAGAAGAGAATTACTTCTTCTTAGCAGCGACCTTCTTGGCTACCGTCTTCACAGCTTTTTTTGCCGTCTTCACGACTTTCTTCACAGCCTTTTTAGCTGGGGCTTTCTTAGCAGCAGCCTTCTTGGCTGGAGCCTTTTTAGCAGCGGCCTTTTTGGCCGGCGCCTTCTTAGCAACAGCCTTTTTAGCTGGGGCTTTTTTAGCAGCGGCCTTCTTGGCAGGTGCCTTCTTAGCGGTCTTTTTAGCTTTAGCCATAGTGTCTCCTATTTTGGGGATCGTTGTGTTGGTTCTGATCTGAACTTCCGATTGATATTATCTCTCGGATATTTGGCGCACGGTGCGCCGCGTGGTCTGAGCATCAAACACTGAAATTTAATTGCAAGTATCCAGTGATCCATACTTGCAATTTTCTTTCAGCTCCCAATTACAGGTAAAATCACCTAATATCCAATAGGTGAATACGATAGATCTTTTAGAAAAAACGAATTAGAGTCGGCTGATTAACGGGTAGAATTACGCAGTATTTGAAAAAAGGATACTTTAGTCTGTTTCGACGTCAAAGCGCGAGCCTGACGGGTGGCGGGTGGAGGAATTTTTCAGGATGCCGGTGGCCGAGTTACCTTCGCTCGATCCATTCGGCCGTGGCGTAGGACTCGGCCAGGGAATCAATGGACTCATCCCAGGAATCCGGCCAAGGGCAAGCGGTGGGATCGGCGTGTAAGAGGGCGCCGAGCTCGATGATGAAAGCGTTTTCAAATTCGTCCCAATCGATTTCGCCGACGGCGGGTCGCCAGATTGATCCTTGGAACAGCAGTCCACGTTTGGCGCGTTTTTGGGCAGCACCAGCGATCTTGTGGCCCGAAGGAGATTGGATGACGTCAAAAAGTTCGGCGCGATCGAAACAAACCGTGGGTCCGGCAGCAGCGGAGCAGTCGGGGTCGGGTTCGCAATTTTCTTTGATACCCGCATCACACCCTTGCAGACGAAGGCTCGAGGCCAAGGCGCGATGCACCGCTTCATAGCTCGCGACGGCGCGCGCGTCGTAGAGGGCGTGGCCGCGAGGAATGACGAGAGCGTAAGTCCAGTCATCGCGATGATCGACGATGCCGCCACCGGTCGGTCGTCGACACAGTTGATCGGGAGGGTTGGTCGACAGTTGCTCTCGCACCGCCGCAATTTTTTGACCGAAGCCAAAGGTGCAGGCGGTTTGATGCCAGCCGTAGTGACGAAATCGGGCGTGATCGGACGAGGGGTAATATTGGAGCGACAGAAAGTCGGTCGCCATATTGGCGGCGGCGGAAGCGGCACGCGTTGAAAGCAAGTCGAGGAGCATGGGTGAAGTGGCAGGCGAAGCTGGGTTTATTCGAGGGGCAACAACTCGGGGGCAAAATGCCAACCAATGCGCCATCGAACCTGATTGGTCGGGGCGTGAACTTTGGCGGTGCGACGTAACATGATCGTGGCGTTTTTTTTCAGGTGAAACGCAAGCGGAGCGGTTTGGCCGCGCACTAATAAGGTGGCGAGAGCGGAAAGGTGAGGTTCGTGGCCGACAATCGCGAGGTCTTGGACGAGGGGATAGGATGCCAGTCGGGCCTGAACAAGCAATGGGTCATCGGTGGGGAGAAGTCCGTCGGTTTCGACGACCGCGATATCGGGATCGATGGTTCGGCTCAACAGGATGGCGGTTTCATAGGCTCGAACCAAGGGACTATGCCAAACTTGCGTGGCGGTGAACGCCTTGCTGGCGCGGAAGGACGTCGCCATTCGCAAGGTGGTTTTGCGGCCACGTTCGCTGAGAGCTCTTTTGGTGTCGTCATCGTGAGGTCGAGCGTGACCGTGACGAATAAGGTAGAGACGCATGAACGAAGCGGTGACTTAAGCGAGGTCGAGAAGTCGCCGCACTTCTTGGATGATGGCGCTGAGAGCGAAGGGACGAGGGAGGACACTCTGACGTTTCAGGGGGATGAAAGCGAGGGGGGAGGCATTCTGACTGGAGGTGATGAGCACGGAAATTTGAGGAGAATTGCGCAGCAGTTTTTTCACGAATTTTCGATATTCGGCTTCAGCGTGATTTTGATCGGAGATCACCAGATGCACGGTTTGGTCGTCGCTCCGCAGTTGATGCAGGGCTTGGGAGGCGCAGGTGAAATCGCGAACAGAATACCCGTCGGTCGTGAGAATGCTGGCGACCATTTTGCGGATAACATCATCGTCTTCGATCAAGATGAGGTTTTCACGACCACTGGTTTGCGGAAGAGGGACGAGGGTGCCGGCGGTGGCGGGAGCTGGTTCGTCATGAGCTGGGAAAAGCATCTCAAAAGACGCCCCCTGACCGGGAGCACTTTTGGCGACGATTTGACCTCCGCTTTGCGTGACAACCCCGTGGGCGAGGGCGAGTCCGAGTCCAGTGCCGAGGCCCTCGCCTTTGGTCGTGAAAAACGGTTCAAAAACGATTCGTCGAGTAGCCTCATCCATGCCGCTACCGTTATCCGTAACACTGAGGGCAACGTAATCGCCAGGGTTGGCGTCGGTAACGCGAAAATTTTGCCCGGGCTCGATGGTGCGATTTTGAGTCGAAATAACGATTTGGCCGCCGGCCGCGGTGGCATCGCGGGCATTGATGCAGAGGTTGAGGATGACCTGTTGGATTTGAACCGGATCGACGAGGATGTTTTTCGCGTGGGGATCGAGATCAAGTTCGAGGGAGCGCTCTTCTCCGCAGATGCGGGAGAGGATGTTGGCGTTTTCCGCCACGAGTCGATTGGGCTCGATGAGGCGGGGTTCCAGTTCTTGGCGCCGGCTGAAGGCGAGAAGCTGACGCACGAGGATGGTCGCGCGTTGCGCCGCTTGATGGATCGCGAGGATTTCGTCGCGGCCTTTGCCTTTCGGGCCGATGGTTTCGTGAAGTATTTCACTGTAGCCGTTGATGACGGAAAGGAGGTTATTGAAGTCGTGCGCCAAGCCGCCGGAGAGCCGCCCAACGGCATCAAGGCGCTGCGAATGAATGAGGGCGTCCTGTAAGCGGCGGTTGGCCGTCATATCGCGATAGGTGATCACGATGTGGGTGACGCGGTGGCGTGAATCGGTGAGGGCGGTGAGGGTCCAAGCGACGTAGATTATGTTGCCGTGTTTATGTTGGAGGTAGCCTTCGCCTTCGAGGGGATCGGCGGCGGGCAGGCGTTGATGCCAGCGCCGCATGATGGGCAAACCTGCCCGCTTTGCGTGGAGGATGCCGTGAAACTCTCCGACGAGATCCGCCGCCGTGTATCCGCTGATTTCGCACATGGCGTCGTTGATGTGGCGAATGCGGAGTCCGTTGCGCTCAAAACCGCGGTAGGCCACGACGACGCCCTCGTTGATGCTCTGCACCACTCCGGCCAGGAGTTTAAGAGAAGGCGGACGGGGCGGGGGTAGTTGATTCACGAAGGGAGGTCGGG
>Ga0222651_1000080_pt1 | contig 69808 bp, 65 predicted proteins | sample AntAcemetagen369_FD_179855 | JGI IMG/M metagenome (GOLD analysis project Ga0222651, IMG submission 179855) | Saline water microbial communities from Ace Lake, Antarctica - #369 | ecosystem: Environmental > Aquatic > Non-marine Saline and Alkaline > Saline | place: Antarctica: Ace Lake...
CAAACCAGATGAAGATGGTGTCATTATTGATGACCGCGTTAACTTCCCGACACTTACTGCCGCGGGTTACGTGAAATCGATGTTATCTTTGAAATGACTGTCTATATGAGGTTGACACGTTCCGCTAGCGGCATTCTAGTAGCGCATAACACCGCAATAACTCGCGCAGCTTTGCCGCGTCCAGCGCCGAAGGCACGAAGTTGATTGCCATGTTATGTACCTGAGTGACGGTCAACATAGGAGTCAAGCAACCTGCGAATCATTTTTTGGTATGCAGTATCGTGCTCGCTTTCTTTTAGTTTGAAGAAATCGATACTCGATTTACTCAAGCTAATGGTGACTTTCACTGTATCTTCTTTGAATGCAAGCTCATCGGGTGAAGGCAGGAAATCGTCAACGACTTCAAACTCTTCAATCGGGCCAGCGCTATACTTTCTTTTGGCGCTCATAAATACGTTTACCTTTTCGCCAGTAGCCAGCTCCAAAGATTCTGATCAGGTTCTTCCTGTAGGTAAATCGGACAGTGATAATGCCGCCGTCTAGATCACCAAAGCAGAAATATCGAGTTCCCCGGTCTGTGCTGTGAGTGATGTCTTTAGCGATAATTCGGTTGGGATCTGAGCAAGCATATTGAGCTTTCTCAAAAGAGATTCCGTATTTATTGCGGTCTTCTCTATCTTTCTCTGCATCTCATTCAAAACTCGCCATGAGTGGAGCTTATCGTTATATGGCAATAGTGCCATACTATTATATGGGCCACCGCATGATCTCAAATGGTACATAACGAGGCTGTAGAAAAACCCATCTCGGGCTCTGGTATTGAAGCAGGATATTAATAATCGTTATTCCCTGCGCGCGATGATTCTATTGTAGCCCTATGCAGCTATCTGTCCGTATCGTTGCAGCTTTTCAATGTTGTGTATCAAACTAAACAGTTGCCACTGTGATCTGACCTTTCTTTTTGTTCGCAATGTAAACCGATTCAAACCCTTGTTCGACTCGATGTTACCGAACACCTGTTCCACCACATGCATTCGATGACTATAGATCGCTCTGCCTTCGTCAGTATCAATGCGATGTCGCATCCATTCGGTAAACGAAGCTTTCTTGGCTTTGATAAAAGAGACCTGCCTGCCATGACCTTTACGATCATCAGCCGATGCCGGGTTGCGCATGCAATGTTGTTTCTTCGGACAGGAACGACAATCTGTTAACCGACCTTCAAAGAATAGCTTGTTGTTTCCGAGATCATCGGTACCGGTTTTCTTTAGCCTAAGAAGTTTACCTGCAGGGCAACCACACGTTTCTGCGACCGGATCAAAGTGAAAGGCACTCACTGGATAGATTGATTTGTGTTTTGCCTGACGCTTTCGCTCTGTGGGCTATCTTCTAGGCTTCATTGGTGTTCTTTAATAACATCGGAGGTACTGTCTCTCGGTCGCAATGTACCTATCCTATCCAAATTCGGCGCTGATCAGTTAGGTGTCATCCGCTACCTCGACCGTTGGATAACACGCGACCACAGCGGTGTAATCATGCATGGCGGGTGTCTGGCCTGAATCATTTGCCTGGTGGTAACCTTCGTTAGCTGGAATTGGGTGAACTCATAGGGTAAAGGATTGCTCAGTGCATTGGTGCTGACTATGCTTCGCGCGACTTAGAGACTGGCTAAGTTGTTGGAAAATCACAGGGGCAATTGATTCAGTGTCAGCGGTAACAGCATCAGATGCAGAGGGCATCTCATTTAAGAAGGTCGCCAGTCTCATTTGGCGTGCTTGGCCATTCTATCGTCCCCTGTTGAAACACATCATTACCTACCTGCTAATCAACGTAGTTTCGGGTGTTTTGATGCTTGGTGGTGGTCTGGTAGCGAATGATCTCTTCAACAATAAGGTGATGATCGGCATTCCCCTGCAGCCAATGCAGGCTACCCTGCTCTTTCTTGATGACAGCTATGTGATCGTGGAAGAGGAATCATCCTCGATGCCAGAGGAGGCTGAAGCGACGCTGCTGACGAACCTACAGCGAGAAACTATCCGCAATCGTCTATTTGTCTGGGCAGCCATCGTGGTTGTTATTGCTGCGGCAATGTTCTCTCTCGTGTGGTATTACATGGTCTGGATATTCCAGATGATCAATCAGAATCTTCGGGTCGCGATGCTGGAACGGGCGGAAAATCTGTCCTTGCGATTTCATGATCAGGCGCGCACAGGGGATGCAATCTACCGGGTCTATCAGGATAGTGCGACCATCACCAATGTGTTGCAGCAACTCGTCATCACCCCACTCCGGGTCGTGGCGTGGTTAGGTTGGGGCGTCCTCCTGGTGACTTTCTTCAGTCCCTGGCTTGGCCTGCTGTGCGTGTTGACGGCCATTCCTATTGTGGTGCTGTTTAAATACTTTTCTCCACGAATTCGCCGGACTGCTGTGCGCGCCAGAGAGAGTAATAGTGATCTGACCTCTCGTATTCAGGAGGTGTTTTCTGCCATTCGCGTGATCAAGGCTAATCGAGCCGAGTCCATGGTCATCAATCAGTTTAATCAGGACTCGCGTACTGCGCTGGATGCTGCATTCGATCTGCGTATGAATATCATCCTGTTATCTGTGGGGATTATGCTCACCGCGACTGCGGTTGTTTTTGGTGCGGAGTACCTGATGGCCAACTGGACCATTACAGAGTCAGCAACCTATCTGGGGGGCGTGGTGACCCTGGTCGGTTTCGCAACATGGAATCTCGGCGCATACCAGTCCGCTGCCGGGACCATGGTTCAAAATGCCGCTCAGAGCGCAGACCTGGCTCGACTCTGGGGTGGTGCCCAGGATCTGATCGTCGGTCTGGAACGAGCGTATTATCTTTTGGACCAGGAACCAGAGGTCACCGAGATAACTGATCCCATAGCTTTTCCGGCACCGATTGCCAGTGTGTCCTGGCAGGACGTGGCATTTCGTTATGGGGATGTCCCCGTGTTGCAATCGGTCAACCTGGTGGCGCGTCGAGGTACCGTGACGGCGATTGTAGGTGCCACTGGTTCAGGAAAGTCGACGCTGATGTCACTACTCCTGCGTCTTTATGATCCTGATGGCGGTGACATTTACATTAATGACACGGCAGTAAGTGATCTGGCGCTGGATTCACTGCGGGGCAATGTGGCAATTGCCCTGCAACAGAATGTTCTCTTCACCACTACTATTGCCAAGAATATTGCCTATGCCTCCAAAAACCCAACACGTAAACAGATCGAGGCTGCGGCAGCAGTCAGCTGTGCGGATGATTTCATTCGAGAGATGCCCCAGGGTTACGATACAGAACTCGGTGAACGCGGTGGCAAACTCTCGACCGGCCAGCGACAGAGGTTGTCGATAGCGCGTGCCATCCTAAGGGATACGCCGATACTTATACTCGACGAACCGACGGCTTCCCTTGATGCTGAAACAGAACACCGTGTCCTGCAGAACATTGCGGAGTGGGGCCGGGACCGGGTCGTCTTTCTGATTACCCATCGCCTGTCCACGATTCGAAATGCTGACCAGATTGCATTTCTCCAGGACGGCGTGATCGAGGAACTCGGAAGCCACGACGAACTGATTGCAGATGAAGGCGGTTGCTATCGCAGATTTGTGGATGCGGAACTGCATGGGAGCGCTATTCATGAGTGATATCGAGAAGAATCAGTTTGATGATCGTCTGGACGTCGACACCCAAATTTCCTCCGGTGAGGCACTGATACTGTTGTGGCGATCGCTGAAGCTACTGAAATACACGAAAGGACTTTTCGCCGGTAAGTTTGCATTCGCATTGCTCAGTATTTTTCCGCCGCTACTACTACCCTGGGTTGGCAAAGTTATCGTGGACCAGGTTCTACTGCAGAAATCTTTCGGTACCACGGAAGTTCGTTTCCCACCATTCATGAACCCCTTTTTGGACTACGTCAGCGGTATGGCGCCAATCGAAATCATGGGTACCATCCTGATGATGTATGGTGTGCTGCTACTTATTTTTGGACTGAGGGCCGGCGGTACCGGTGTCGCCCTGACCCAGGGCCATGATGCTGCGACCCAGTCGGAACTCGCGCTTAGTGCGGGCGGCAGTCAGTCGGGTGGCTTCGTGGGCATTATAGAGACGATGATCAGTATCCGTCTGACCCAGACGATCGCCAACCGCCTTCGTACCGTACTGTTCAGTAAATTGGCACATCTGCCGATGACGACACTGGATGATACGCGCATTGGTGACTCCGTTTTTCGTGTGATGTATGACACGCCCCAGGTACCACAGATCTGTTTCAATCTGTCACTGACACCTTTCTTCGCCATTCTGGGTGCCTTGATATCCCTGTATTTGATGCAATACAGCTACGGTAGCGTCGCCCCTGAACTTGTGTGGATTGCAGGGGCACTGATCCCAGCTGCACTCGTGGTCACTGTTCCGCTATCCAGTGTCGCGCGACAGCTGAACCAGTCCAGTCGCGCTTCCGGCGCCGCAACAACGAATACCATGGAAGAGAGCATGGAGAATATTGCCGCGGTACAAAGTCTTGGGGGTATGGCACAGGAAAAGGAGAATTTCGAGGAAAAGAGTGCCGAGTCATTTAAACGACATCGGTATGCATTCCTGTTCACCCAGGGCGTAGTAGCCATTGGCATGCTATGCACTACTGTCGCTGGTATCTATGTTGCCACGCTGGTTACCGACCTGATCATTGCTGGCGACCTGACTCCCGGTGACTTTTCTGTCTTGTTCGGGCTCTTTTTGAGTCTGGGTGGAACGGCAATAGCGATCGGTATGTCTTGGATCAATCTGCAGAGTAATGTTGCTGCCGTGCGACGTGTGTTTTTCTTTATCGACTATCCAACGGAAGACCCGGGGGTCAATGCTATCGATGCGCCTGACACAATTTGTCAGAGCATAAAGCTGGAAGATGTGGGTTTTCAGTACCCGGATGGACGCACTGCGTTGTCTGATATTAATCTAGAGCTGAGTATTGGGGAGCTCGTAGCGGTTGTTGGGCCTACTGGTGCAGGGAAGACCACGCTGGCCTACCTACTACCTGCATTTCTTCGCCCAACGACGGGGAAAGTATTTTTTAACGAGAGTGATACCGCGGATCTGCCACTGAGCACTATCCGTGACCAGGTGTCCTATGTATTCCAGGAACATGTCCTGCTATCCGAGTCGATTCGCCGCAATCTCCTGCTGGCGAACCCCGGTGCCAGCGAAGAGGATATGCGCGAAGTATGCAAAACCGCAGGCGCGCTGTCATTCATCGATAGTCTGCCGGACGGATTGGATACAGTCCTGGGCCGATCCGGTGACACCCTGTCCGTCGGCCAGCAGCAGCGCCTGTGTATTGCCCGGGGATTGATTCGTGATACGCCAGTGATCGTGCTTGACGAACCAACGGCGGCGCTGGATCCCGAGACAGAGAATGCCCTGGTGACTGCGCTGCAAAAGGCAGCCATCGGCAAACTCGTGATTGTTATCGCCCACCGGTTGTCCACTATTAAACGGGCCGATCGTATTGTGTTCCTGGAAAACGGCAGTATTGCGGAGATCGGCAGCCACGAGTCCATGATGCAACAGGAAGACAGCCCTTACCGTAAGTTCGTGATGTTACAGAGTGGCGCGTCTGCTGCCTGATGCCAGCGCCGAGGTCTGTCCTCCTGTGGCGGCTGCAGTTCTTGCTGACGTAGAACATGTTCCGTGCAGACCTCAAAGTGAGGGCGCCCCTGCAGGGCGATAGAATGTGTTACTGACAAATGCCATGAAATTGCACAGGTGACATGGCGGAAGTAACATCAGATCAGCAGATTCGGTTGGAGAGTGGTCGAAAACCCCTGACGAAGTGGACCATGGTGTCCTACGCTGCACCCGCAACGCTTCATGGTCGCCTGTATCTACTCAGTGGTCCCGGCACTGTTTAAATTTGTTGGCATGCCTCTCTTGTGGTCATATCCATTGACCGAGGAGAAGGTAAAAGAGATTCCATCACTGACCCAGACATAATCCAAAAGATCCTCGATCACATCGAAGCGCAACCACCGCCGCTTAAACGAGCGACAGCTACCCAATCCCAAAACATGCTTTGATAACGAAGCCACATCAATCCTGCCCGACCTTTTAGTCTCCTAAGTAATCAACCCGCCCGTCTGTAAGCCAGCACCATTACAGTCATTGACCTCAAAAGGATCACCACGCCACAGTGTCTTAAATTTGAACGATCATCAGCAATCACCATACATGACCGTTCCTCGAGAAATGTGGTTTATAATTCCTATCTTCTCGGCGACCAAAATTAGCGCATCGGCGCCGGCTGCTTCTTCCAGTGTTGATCGAAAGGATGCCACTAGGCGGTGCGGTAGATGCCGGATAAAACCCACCGTATCGGATACGAGCACTTCCTGCCTGAGACCAAGGTGCACGACACGGGTAGTGGTATCCAGGGTCGCGAACGGTCGATCATCCACATAAATGTCAGCGCCAGGCAGGTTACGGTGCTCACGGGTTTTCCCGCGGTGCGCCACGATACGTTCGAGTTTCTGTTTGAGTCGTTTGACGCGTTGTCGCATGGTTCCCTTGCGCACCTGCAATGGCGCCTCGCCGGGGCCACGCATACCAATGCCTGCCCCGTAGCGATACTGCCGACCACGGTTGCACCCGCGGTATCGGCAAGGCGTGCGAGCTCAGCTAACGAATCTTCTGCAATACGCTTCGGCGTTCGTCCGTCCGCGGCCTGCACTAACACAGCCACTTCAGGCATGGTTTCGGCAACTCTTTCCCGTTCAGCCTCGTCGAGCCGACGGCGATGGATGGGTTGCCGCGGCTGGTAGTCTTTAGGATGTTTTCGAGAACCACTTAGTGTCGGTTTGCGCCGGGGATTTACCGTCGACTCGCGCTGCCACGCTTCGAACTGGGCATACAATTCCGAGTTCTCAAAGCCTGGACATTCCTGGTGCTTTCCCCATTTTTTGTTCACGCGGATTTTCGTGAACCCAACAATGGTCATCAAGATTCAGCTTGCAGGAGTGACATTTCGAGATAGGTTTGTGTGAACGTCTCATAGGTGGCACCTCTGAGTTTTTCCAGTTTACACGTTAGACGCCTCGCTTAAAGGCACCTCTGAGCTAAGTGATGGCTTTCTTTATTTTCTTGACCATTTTCTCACCCACTTTTTTGGTTCTGCCTTTAAAGGGATCGCCCACATAAAAACAGTTGAAACCTCTACGCTCAGATCCGTCGAGGTTAGGGCCAGACCAATGCACTGTCGTGGGTCTGAAGAAAACGATATCGCCGGGGCTCATGGTGGCTTCAGCATGGTCAGGATGATCTGACAGGTCGTTTGGCTCAGAGGCTTTTAGATAGGCAAATTCTTCTTCTCTGAGATAAGAGCCTTTCAAGAACTGTAGACAGCCGTTTTCCTTGTTGACCTCATCAAGCGCGACCCAGATGACACCACCTTGCATGGCGTCTGAGTGCGGGTGTATTTCCTGACTGTTTTTGTTCTTGGTAAAGAAACTGGCTGTCGTAGGTTCCGGTTTCCTGCCCATCAACATTTCGAGAATCGGTACATGAGGGCCGTTATATAGCAGCTCGCCGAAGTAATCATCCAGTCTCTCGAGCCCCTTGGTCACGTTGCTGAACATGGTCTTATCGATCTTATCCTTAGTGGCAGCTTCTGCCCGACGACAGATTTCAGTTATCTGTTCCATCGGGACGAAGTCGCGGATGATCACGAAACCGTCGCGATCGAAGTCATCTTTAAGTGCTGCTGCCTGTGCATTGTTCATGTAGGTGCCCTTGTATACGTTTCACTCTCCAAGCTCTCAATGATAACGCTTGTGTACGCCATTCAACACTCTAGGGGTTGTGAACCTCCCCCAGATTTCAGCTCAGCATAGGTTACTCGCGGGTAAGCTATAGACCTGCCTTGACGAGCAGGTTCTTGAGGGCATCGCAATTGCGTATGCGCTCTTCGCTTGTGGTCCCCAGGAAGCTGACATTAAGCGAGGTAACGCCACTGTCCCGCAATGCCTGTATTCGATCCAGCACGAACCCCTCAGGGCCGACCAGCGACGTGGCTATCTTCTTTGCTGTCGTTGGCCTGTCCGAGTTTCTACACAATGATCTTGAAAAGGATAATGTATCGGTGTCGGTGCTTTGCCCCCATATCGTCGACACGGATACCGCGCGCATCGAGAAGCGTAAGGCTGCCATGCCGTGGTTTACGGATGTCGCCGTCAAACCCGAAGAATCGGGCAACATGGTCATACGCGGTATTGAGACCGATGAATTCTATATTTTCTGCGACGGTAAAGCGTCCCGGGAGATGATGGAGGGACGAACGCAGCGCCTGTTCGATGCGATGAATCGACAGTTTCCAGTGTAGAAAAAGGCGCGGGGTTTATCCGCCCTGAAGTTGTACAAACTCGTGGTAGGGCCCGTCGGTTTTTGCCATGCCATTGGGTTGGTCACGGACATTGGCAGCATCCTGGCGCACGGTTCTATTGTTGCCCGGGAGTTTGGTATCCCCGCAGTACTGGGTCTGGGCAATGTCACCCAGCGCCTTAAAAGCGGACAGCGAATCATTGTCGATGGCGATGCCGGTATCGTCGAGGTTCTTGATTAAACAGTGACCTAATGAGGAGCAGCACAATGAGCAACGAAACTACAAAATACAAGGTCACCCAGTGAAGCAGAATGGAGTAAAGCTTTAAAGGCCAAGGGAATGTCCGATGCGGATATCAAAAAATATTTGGCCGGTGCTAAAGCCAACCAAGGGGACGGAGCCGCAACGCCTAAGCCTCAGAATTATCAGATGTTGCTCTATCCTGATTATGAAAGCTGGGTCGCTGCGCAACAGTCTTTGCAGTCACAGATTCTAGCGGATGATGATCTCAGCCGTGATTACATCCGGGAAATTGTCCGTGATTTGACCCGGGGGGAAATCGAATCGCTGGTTGAGGAAAAGTATGGCGCACCCGATTTGAATGGTGTTCTGAAGCAGGCGATGGAAAAAATATCAGCCGAGGATCAGGTCCGCCTGCACGCGGATGAAGAAAGCCTACTTCATGACGAAACGGAGTTGGTTGAGGACTCCGTCAATTGCCATTTTACGGGACTAACCGTTCACCCGCTTTTGTAGGTCTTTGGATCGTATCGCCTTGGGACAAATGTTGCGCGCCCTGCACGAATTTCGTGACCGGCGGATGCAGCATGAATGCCGTGATCATGATGGAACAACTCGCCTGGTTTGCCTTCATCGCCCCAAACCTCTACTGCGGCGTGGATTGAAGTGAGGGCAGCATAACCAGCCTTCACGACCCCGATATCCGTGTAATCTTCGGCCTCATAGCCCGAGTCTTCATTAGTCATGATCAGCTGGTTGTCTTTACGCGTCATGGTGCCTCTTTGGGCACCATAGGGTGCGAGACTAGCCCAACGTATGCCCTTGACCTCATTTGATGGCAAGCCTGGTACATTGAGATTCAAAACCGTATGGGAAGGACCTTTGATAAGATGTGGCAACACTTCTAATGTTAGTTCTGCCGCGGTATACCAGTGCCAGGGCAGCACGACGTCAACGCTCACAGCAATAGAACGCAGACCGGAGTTCTGACCGGCAATTGCAGCGCCAACAGTACCACTGTGGGCGACAGCACGACCCGGGTTCAATCCGGCGTTAATACCGGAAACAATGACATCGGGCGGGGGGCCAAAGGCCTGCATGATACTGGCGAGCACGCACAGTGCAGGAGGACCGGACAGTCCGTAGGACTCTCCGGAGAACCCTTTGATTTTTCTCGGCGTCACATCGATGGGTTTATCACTGCCCAGTGGGCCCACTGATGTCCCTGTGCCCGAGGCATTATGGTCCGGCGCTACAACAATCGCTTCATAACCCGCCTTCTCGATTTGCACGGCCAGTTCATGGATACCCGGGCTATCTATACCGTCGTCATTGGTGATCAGTATTCGCATTTAAGCTAACTCTCCCAGTGCTCGGATCGGAAACAACTCGCCACTAATGCGCTCGGAAGCGGACGATGCCAGAAACACCGCCAGTTGTGCGACATGCGCTGGATCCGGTGGAAACTGCAGGGGCGGTACGGGTGAACCGTCTTTCTGTGTTTTGGGTGGTAACCAGTCGGCAACACCTTCCGTTGCCGTTAATCCCGGTGCAATACAATTTACATTGATATTGTGCGGGCCCCAGCTTACCGCCAGCCCCTTGGTCAGGTTAATTACCGCTGCTTTGGCCGCGCCGTAGTGAACAAAACTGGGCGAAAGTCGCATTCCGGCGACAGAAGAAATATTAATGATTTTGCCGGACTTTCGTTCAATCATGTTCTTACTGACCGCGGTGCTACAGAGGAACACGCTGTTCAGATTAAGCGCGATAGCAGCATTCCATTCATCCGGTGTTATTTCCTCGGGCGGTTTAACGAACATAGCACCCCCGGCGTTGTTGACCATAATATCCACATGACCAAAATGACTAATGGTCTGACTGACCATGTTATTCACCTGCTCTGGATCGGTCACATCGGTGGCAATCGCCAGGGCTTCGCCCCCTGCGGATTTTATCTCCTCAACGATCTTGTCGAGCTTCTCTTGGCCACGGCTCGCGACCACGACCCGTGCGCCTTGATTAGCGAACTCTTTGGCGATTCTGCTACCAATTCCACCTGCGCCGCCCGTGACAATGGCGACCTTACCTGTAAGTTGTTCTGACATTTTTTCCCTAATTTTTTAGTGTTCAGCCGCAATCGGTGCGGCCTCCTTGATAAATTTTTCCATTAGGTCACGCTTTTCATGCCCTGCGCCAATGAGCTCGCCCAGCGTAAAGTCGGGGACAATCAGCTCTTTGACACCGGCTTCATGATAGGCCGCAATGATGTCTTGGACTTCGTTGACGTTGCCGATGATCGCTGGCATCGCCATACGCGCCGACTTTATCCGTTTGATATAGCTCTCATCATCCGAGAGAAACAGCAGGGCGACACCTGATCTTTCGATCTCATTGGGATTTTGACCAATCGTTTCGCAATGCTGGTCAAGAATCTTCATCTTGCTGATAAGCGTATCAGCGTTACCCCACACGTTCCACTCATCCGCGTACTTGGCGACGATCTTAAGGGTTACTTTTTCACCACCGCCGCCGATCGTCAGCGGCAGCTTCGCCTGGACGGGTTTGGTTCAAGGGGTGCATGTTTGAGTTGATAAAACTCACCTTCAAAATCATAATAGTCGTTGTTGAACAAACCCTTCATGATCTGTCAGGCTTCATTCAACATTCTCAATCGGCCATCATCGCTGACATCACTGACCCAGACATAATCCAAAAGATCCTCGATCACATCAAAGCGCAACCACCGCCGCTTAAACGAGCGACCGCTACCCAATCCCAAAACATGCTTTGATAACGAAGCCAAATCAATCCTGCCCGACCTTTTAGTCTCCTAAGTAATCAACCCGCCCGTCTGTAAGCCAGCAGGCCGGCACCATTACAGTCATTGACCTCAAAAGGATCACCAAGCCACAGTGTCTTAAATTTGAACGATCATCAGCAATCACCATACATGACCGTTCTTCGAAAAATGTGGTTTATAATTCCTATCTTCGTTTGATAACTACACCCACTCTGGTGCGCATCTCGGCATAAACCATGAAGACCTAACCGAGTTGTGGAGCAAGATCGATTGCCCAACGATGTTAATGAATGACCGGCAGGGGTTTGAACAGCGCACTGGTCAAAACGACACCCTGCAATACTTTCGTCAGGGCAAGGTTGTCAATGTCGATAATGCTGGCCACTGGTTACATCATGACCAGTTTCAAACTTATATTAATGAGAGCCGCGCCTTTCTTTCCCTATCAAATAAAGAGACAAACCAATAACCGTAATTCCCACAGAATCCCTGAGACTATCTGCCATCTAGCGCCGACACTGTTAGACTCTCACTAATTCTGATAGATCTCTCACTATGCTCGAACTGCTTCAATCGAATCGAATGCAATTACTTGTCGAGACGCTATGCGAGCGCCTTCAGCAGCCGGATGATCCATTTGAGCCAACGCTTGTAGTGGTCCAGAGTCAGGGGATTGGCCAGTGGTTAAAAGTTGAACTGGCACAACGTCTCGGCATTGCCGCCAATATTGAGTGCATGCTGCCCGCAGAACTGATCTGGCGTTTATACCAGCGCGTGTTACCCAACGACTTACCGGACGAATCGCCCTTTTCTCGACAATTGATGACCTGGCGCCTGATGCAGTTGCTGCCAAAATCCAGTGAAAGCAGTATCCAGCAGTACCTCACCGCCGGTGCAGACACCCAGCTGCGCTTGTATCAATTAAGTCATGTCATCGCCGGTCTGTTCGATCAATACCTGATCTATCGACCGGATTGGATCTACGCCTGGGAAACCGGCGCCACAGATGCTGAATCACCCTGGCAAAGCGTGCTCTGGCGAGAGCTGCTAGAACAGCCAGGTATGGACCCTGAATTACACCGGGCAAACTTACACAGGGTATTTCTGCGCGAGGTGACCCGTGGTCATGCCCCACTGCCCAAACAAATAAATGTCATGGGTCTCGCATCATTGCCGGCTATGCATATGGAAACCTTGCAGGCAGTGGCGCAGCAAAACCAGGTCTGTATTTATTTTCTTAATCCATCGGAACACTACTGGGGAGACATCGCGTCCGAGAAGGACATCGCTAAAAAATCCATACGCCAAATGATCGGCAAAGAGGGCCCGTTGCTTGAAGAAGACTATCTTGAAGTCGGCAATCCACTGCTCTCCTCCACCGGTAAACAAGGCCGTGAATTTTTAGAGTTATTGCTCGACACTGCTGGCGTCGCTACAGTCGATCTGTTTCAGGACCCGGGCGACACCACAGTACTCAACCGCATCCAGAGCGATCTATTGAAATTGGAGTTTGGTGGCGAGATGTACCACAGTGAAGGCATCATTCCTTTGCGACCAAGAGACCGATCTGACACCAGTATTCAGATCCATTGCACGCACAGCCGAATGCGTGAAGTTGAGGTATTGCTGGACCAAATTCTTGCCATGATCGATCAGTCTGCTCATCAGCATCCACTACGTCCTGCAGACATAATCGTGATGGCGCCGGACATTAGTATTTATGCCCCCTATATCCAGGCCGTTTTTCAGAACAAGTTGTCGTTCAGTATTACGGACAGACCCGCGATCGATCAATCCGCGGTACTGGTCGCTTTCAATAAATTGTTACTGCTGCCGGACTCTCGCTTAACCGCCACAGATGTCATGGACCTGCTGGAAATCCCTACGATTGCCACGCGCTTTGATCTTGGCGAGGCCGACATTTCACGACTGCAATATTGGATTCGTGAGGCAGGCATCCGCTTTGAAATGGATGGAAAGAGTAAAGCGGATCGGTGGTCATTACCTCCGGAGGACTACAATACCTGGCGCTTTGGCCTGGACAGACTGCTATTAGGCCTGGCGATGGAATCAGAAGCCGGTCTATACGCACAGACAGCGCCTTTTGACGTAAACCCCGGTGATGCAGAACTGATTGGTACGCTATGTCATCTGGTAGATCTACTGGCGAAACATCGTGAAATATTATCTGCAGCGCACTCCGCTGAGGAATGGCAAAGCGCCATCAACGGCATGCTCGCCGAGCTGATGGCTCCAACCGCTGAAGAAGAGGTTTCTCTTGCGCAGGTGAGCGACGCACTGTCATCTCTGGTCAGCCAAAATCGCGATACTCGTTTTAACGAACCCATTACGCCCAGATTGTTCCGTCACTGGTTACAGGAACAACTCCAGCAGCCACCACAAAATCGTGGCTTTGTTTCTGGCAGGGTCACCTTCGCCACATTGGTTCCGATGCGCAGCATTCCTTATCGAAGTGTTTGCTTGCTAGGGATGAATGACCGGGAGTTTCCCCGTGAAGATAAGCCCCTTAGTTTTGACCTGATGGCGGTTGATTATCGCAAAGGTGACCGGTCAAGACGGAATGATGATAGGTATTTGTTTCTAGAGTCACTGTTATCCGCCCAAGAACATCTCTATATCAGCTACACAGGCCGAGGGCAAAAAGACAATAAGCCAAAACCCCCTTCTGAGCTTGTTAGTGAGCTAATGGACTACCTGCAACGCATTTACGGCGACAACTTTGTCTTCGATCATCCGCTTCAGCCATTTAGTAACACCTACTACGAGGCCGCTAGTCCACTACGAAGCTATGCAGATCATTGGTATAAGGCATTAACAGATCGTACGCCCCACACTCCATTTATCGACGCGCCACTGCAGCCAGATGAAGACAGCCAACTTGGACACATTGACCAGCTCTGCACCTTTTTGCGCCATCCTGCGAAATACTTCCTGAATCAGCGGCTCGGCGTCTACTTTCGCGACGATGATAGCGAGATGCGCGACACAGAATCATTTGCTCTCGATGGCCTGGATAAATATCAACTGGCCGATCGTGCTCTGCAAATACAATTGAGCGACCAGTCCATTGATGAATGGCTGGACTACACCCGGGCATCCGGCTTTATTTTGCCCGGCCCGATGGGCGAGCGTCAGCTCCAAACAGAACTCGACCTTGCCCGGAAAATTGCTGGCGCTGTGACAAAAGTGTCTGCGGGTGAATCCTTTCTGGCCCAGTTTTCTGTTCAGGTATCCGGCATCGAGTTACAGGCGGATATTGCTTTGCGAGGTGACCGACATGTTGCCGCACGCACAGGAGAGCTGCGTGCAAGGCAAATATTAGAAGCGTGGGCTCGACATCTTGCGCTTTGCGCCAATGGCTATGACTCAGACACCTACTTGATTTCAAGGGGCAGCAATCGGTCCGCCAAAACCGAAACATTCAAGAATATAGATTCAGAGCAAGCACTGGTTGAGATCGAGCAATTGATGCATCTCTATCAAACAGGACTTTCGACACCTCTGCGGTTTCTGCCCCAGGCAGCCTACGACCTCGCGACCCACAAAGACAAAGACCCGACAGTCGCCCTGGAGGCTGCTCTCAATAAATTCATGAAGGGTGGCGCTGGTGGCGAGCGAGACGACCCCTACTACAATCGTCTGTTTGACCTGCCAGCAGACCTGAATGAAGAATTTGCGACTCTCGCCAATCGGATCTGGCAGCCCATTCTTGTCAGCATGGGGAAACGCCAATGACGATCCTCGACAGCCACACATTCCCACTCTCTGGACAACAGTTAATAGAGGCCAGTGCGGGTACTGGCAAGACCTATACTATCTCCAATCTATATTTACGTTTGTTGTTAGGGCGGGACCCCAATCAACCACGGCCATTGCAAGCCAGCGAGATACTGGTGCTGACATTTACGATTGCGGCCACCGATGAATTAAGAGACCGGATTCGAAATCGAGTGAACCTGGCCAGAAAAATCTTTGCCGGCGAAGTGGCAGCAACTGAAGACGAGTTCATTGCAAGGTTAATGATTGAGAGTACTGACCTCGCCACGGATCGCAGGTTACTCACCGCCACACTGCAAACCATGGATGAAGCCGCCATTTTTACGATTCATGGTTTTTGTGCACGAATCTTAGGTGAACAGTCCTTCGATACCGGCATGCTGTTCAACCAAAATCTTGATGGTGATCGCGAGCAGTTGTTGGAGATGGCCGCTGAAGATTGTTTTCGCCAAAACATTATGACGTTACCGGACTCGATTCGAAGCGTCGCACTTAAACGATGGTCCGGACCTGAAGCACTGGTTAAGTTCGTCAAGCGCTTTTTATTCCGCCACAACCTGCAGTTCTTACCACCCCAGCAAGATATTGACGACCAACTATCAGAGCTGTTTGACGATATCAAGCGCTGCAAAAAAATGTGGCTCGATGATGACATTACCACATTGGTTGCAAGTTCGAATTTTTGGGGTGGCCGATTGACTGTCACGCAATTGAAATCAGAGCATCCTCAATTTATTGAGGACTTCTGCCTAAGCGACGACATGAACATCGAACGCTGGGAACCCTGGACCAAAGTGCTTCTAGAAAAGAATAGCACCAAAAAGACGGTTATGCCTGAGCATGAGATCTTCGAACTCATTGATCATATCTGGAACCGCCAGCATCTGCTGAAGACAGTAGAAACCAATTTGTGCCATCTGGTGCGCGATAGTGTTAAAGCCAATATGGATCGGTTTAAAACTCAGTTCGGCCAACTCACGCTGGATGATTTGTTGGTGGAAGTTCATCGCGCTCTCGCGCAGCCCGACCCTGCTGTTAACGGTCTCAGCAATACGCTACGCCAGCGTTGGCCAGTCGCCATGATCGACGAATTTCAGGATACCGATGATTTACAGTTCGAGATCTTTACCCGCATTTACGCAACCGGCGGACTGTTTTTTATCGGCGACCCCAAGCAAGCGATTTATAATTTCCGCGGCGCCGATGTCTATACCTACATCAATGCCAAACAGAGCGCCGACAACACTTTCACTCTCAGCACCAACTGGCGCTCGACACCGGCAATGATTGAGGCTGTAAATCATCTGTTCGATCAGGCTGATATTTTTGGTGACGATAAACATATCCCGTTTGAACCGGTATCCCCCGCCCCACCCAATATGCACAAATCACTCATCATCGACGGCCAGGCACCGCCACCGATGCCGATTTTCGTCAGCGACGCTGACAACAAGGATCTGCTTCGTGAAAAGCTTATGGCCCATGCAGCAGAAGAAACGGTTCAACTATTACACCTGGCAAAAGAAGGTCGGGCAAAGATCAACGATAAAGCGATTACGCCAGGTCAAATAGCTTTTTTGGTTCGCCAATGGCAGGACGCTAAAGCGGCAAGGCGAGCGCTGGCGGATCGAAATGTACGCAGTGTCTATGTCACGTTAGAAAGCGTCATGCTGAGCGACACCGCAGCAGATTTAAAATTGATTCTCGAGGCGGTTGTCGACCCCACCAATGAAATGGCCCTTAAATCGGCACTAGGCACACAGCTCATGCAAACCCCCGCATCAGTTATTGCCGCGCTAAATCACGACTGGTCAGCGCTCCATCGGGTTATGGAAGAGTTTCAGGAATATCACCAGCGATGGGCGACGCTTGAGATTGCCCCGATGATAGAACACCTGATGACCCGCAGAAAAATTCCTGAAATGTGGCTAATGCATCAAGATGGCGAACGGCAGATGACAAACTTGCGCCATCTCGCGGAAATTCTCCAAACCCGGGCAATGGTCGCACCAGGCATGCGCCGTTTACTAAAATGGTTTGGTCGCGAAAAACTCGCCGCTGAACGGGTGGCGGTAGAAGAACGTCAGCTACGCCTCGAAAGTGATCAAGACCTGGTGCAAATTGTGACAATGCACGCGGCCAAGGGTCTGGAATATGACATTGTCATGATCCCCAATACCGGCTTTGGCGAACCACGCAGTAGGGAAAAGGATCCGCTTTTTCACCTAATGGATAAACATGGCAACTATCAACCCGCCATCGATTTTGCGACCGCGCCTGAAAGCCTGGCACGCTACCATCAAGAAGATTTTAGCGAAACCATGCGGCTATTGTATGTAGCGATCACCCGGGCGCGTTACCGCTGCTATATAGGCATCCCACTCGTAAAAGAAATTAGAGCAACGCCGATTGCAGCGCTCTTGAAGTTTAGCGATGCTGATGTCGATACTGATTCGGCACTTAATGCGCTCCCAGACCATCTATTCGCAACAGGCGACATTATTGAACCAGATCTCACCCGCTACGAACCAAAATCAGAAGCGCCTGAACTCATTGCCCCCCCTGCTACACCATTCGTTTCGTCTAACTGGCGAATGCATTCTTACACCGGACTCACAAGACTGCTGAAGCACGATAAAGACACCAACGACAACAAGGAAATAGTGCAACCCAGACCAGGGTTTGGCGATGATGACAGCACAGCGACCACCGATTCGAGGGATCTAGCCGGAGATGGAACACCAGAAGGGTCAGGGGATACAACGGGGGCCAGCACCGATACTCGCTTTTCCAGATTTACTTTCCCGAGAGGTTCCCGAATCGGCATCGTCCTGCATGATTTTATGGAACGACTGGATTTCGGCGCCGATGAAATAGCCGTTCGCCATCAAGCGGCGAGTAGTTTGCTCAAGATGGGTTTGGAAGATGAAACCGGCGAGTGGCAAGACGTTGTTGTTAGTTGGTTTCACGATATCGTTCGCACGCCACTCATCGACGGCTTCTGCCTCTTGGACGTCACTCGTAACCGACGGCTAGACGAAATGGAATTTCACTTCCCAGTCAACGCGGATCAAACATTCCTCGATCATTTACAAGCAGAGGGTGTTCTACAGCATGAGATGACACTCGACACGAGCACCTTACAGGGAATGATGACCGGCTATGTGGATCTGATTCTAGAGCAAGGTGGGCATTACTATTTATTAGATTACAAATCCAACGATCTCGGCCCAACTCAATTATCTTACGCCAGCGGAGCACTTCAGGACGCCGTTCAACATCATCACTACGATCTGCAGTATCTGATCTATTGCGTCGCCTTGAATCGATATCTCAAACAACGCCGGCCAGACTACGAATATGAGAAGCATTTTGGCGGTGTGTGCTATCTGTTTTTGCGGGGTATGAACGCAATGCCTGGTGCAGGCGTTTATTTTACTAAACCGGAAAAAAAATTAATAGAAGCGCTGGACGGATTACTCTGCACATGAGCGAACCTAAACACCCATCTACGCACCCATCTACGCAACAACCGACACGCTACCCAATAGGCTCAAGCTATATTGATCAGCAGTTTGCGAATCTACTGGGGAGGAAAGCCAACGTCACTGACACAAGGCTGCTGATTCTGTTTGCTAAACTCAGCGCAGCCTTGAGTAACCAAAACAGTTGTCTACGAGTGAATGACATGTCGTTGATTGCAGCCTTACGCATGCTGGATTGCGTGTCAGAAATGCATCCAACAGATTTCGACAGCAACCTGAAGATATCAACACCGCTCGTACTGTTAACCGATATAGCCGATTCGGATCATGCTCTGCTCTACACCGAACGCTTTTTTCAATATGAAAGCCGTATCGCGAACGCGCTCATTCAGCGTAATGTTCTCCTCACCGAGGACATCAGCCCACTGCAGCCATATTTTGAGTCTGGCGATGATCCTCGGCAACGGTTGGCTGCCATCCAGGCAATGACGCGGCAACTCACCATCATTAGCGGCGGCCCCGGAACCGGCAAAACCAGTACCGTCGTCAAATTTCTTGCCGGGCTATTGCAGGCTAATCCTGACTTTCGCATTAAACTTGCCGCACCCACCGGTAAAGCCGCAATGCGGCTGGGAGAGGCAATCCTCTCGGCAGCAAAGCGCCTACCTGCAGCCATGCCATCCGGTATGCCGACCAACGTCACAACTTTGCACCGGCTGCTCGGAGTCAGAGGTGACGGACATTCTTTTAAATACCATCGCCATCATCAAATCCCGACAGACGTCCTCATTTTGGACGAAGGTTCCATGGTCGATCTCGTCATGTTCGACCGCGTGTTGGATGCATTGCCTGCAGATGCCCGTCTGATCATTCTCGGTGACCCCTCTCAGTTACCCTCGGTTGAAAGTGGCTCAGTACTCGCGGACATTACGTGCCAGGGTAACTGCTACAGCAAGGACTACCGACTTCTACTAGAAAAGTTGGCCGAGATGACGCTGGCCAATACCCTGCTAAGTAATACTTCGCTAAATGAGCATGACTCGAATCATCTACTGGCAGATGCTCACTGCGAACTAAAAACCAGTTATCGGTTTCGAGATAACGAGGGCATTGGACAGTTGGCTTTTGATCTCCGCAACAACAATCTGTTGGTGCCAACCAGTAATGACCAGGTCCGCTTTGTAGCGGATTTTGACGCGACACAATTGATGCAGGACATGGGTCAGCTATATACCCCATATTTGCAACTCTGTCGTGACGACACCGACGCAAACACACTGATCGATGCTTTCGACCAGGCTCGATTGCTCACGCCGATTCGCGACGGTGAGTTTGGGGTCACCCTACTCAACCAACAATTCGAAACCTCACACTTCCCGGATGCATCTGCCTACTATCACGGTAAACCCGTCATGATCATGCGCAATCACTATGCCTTGCGGCTATTCAATGGTGACACCGGCATTTGTGTCAAACGAGGCGACCGTATTGAGGTTGCATTTAGAAATGGTGAGGGTGAGACCGAATACTACTTACCGGCTCGATTACCCCAACATGAGACCTGTTTTGCCATGACGGTACATAAATCTCAGGGTTCCGAGTTTGATCAGGTCCTATTGGTGTTGCCAAAATCAGAGCGCGAAGACTTCATGAGCCGCGAACTGCTCTATACGGGTATCACCCGGACGCGTTCGAAGTTGATTGTCTACCATACAGATGAGATTATCCAACTGATGAGTCAAGTACGCTTTAGCGGGCTATCGCTGCGATTTTTACCTTCAAGTAAACCGATCAACACAATATCGTCAGCAACAGACGATCAATTGGATTTGTTCTAGTGTGAAAGATCATTAGAGGAGAAGAGCTTTGATGGAAGAAAATTCTATGGATATTGGCTGGCACGACATCTGCCTCAAGACTAGCAACATGGATACAAGTAAGCGCTTTTATCAGGCACTTGGTCTCGAGGTCACCCATAACAGTGAAGGTTGGATTCATTTGACCAACGGCGACATCAGCATCAGCCTGATGAGTTTTTTGGGTGAGAACTGGCTAAACTTTCGGGGTGGCGATATCGAAGCCATCAAAGCCGGTCTTGATGACAAGAAAATAAAAACCGAAGGTAAGGTCGAAACGTACGTTGAGGACGGTAAAACAGGGACCCATTGGCAAACCCGTGACCCTGAAGGCAATGTACTTTACTTCGATACGACCCAGAATGAAGGGTCAAAAGCCATGGAAGTCAATGTCTTGCTGAAGAACCTTGAGAGACGTCTTCAAGTAATGGGCGTAACGTCACGCCATTTCGATGCTCTAAAGGCAGACCTCGAAGATCAATTCGGCAATGACAATGCACCAACGATCGACCGTGAATAAGACGTAAATATTCGCATTAGCTATTGAAATTTTTGAAAAAATCGCCATTATGCGCATTCTAAATAAAACCCCCCTTTTTGGTTCAAACAAACCCACTGGAGACGTGTGTGGTTCAAAGTGCTATTGATATAGATGTCTGGAAAGAAATTGCCATCAGCAAACAGATGCTGATGAGAACAGCTTCTGATGCCCTGGGTCTTGACCCCGAGTGTTCTGAAGAAGAACTCAAGGCCGCGCTTGAAGATGGTCTCAAACAAATCGCTGACGCAGATGTTAAAGTCGCAAAAGCCAAGGTTGAGATTCAAGCCACTATCGACGACTTGACCGAGCGATTAGAGCAATCAGAAAAGTCTCTGAAGTCGACCAACGTTATGCTGACATCTGCCAGTGCAGAAATCGAGAAGCTAAAAAATGTGATCGAAGCAGATCGTAAACTTGCGGAAAACGATGGCAAAAAGCTCAAAGATCAAGTTGAGGAAAAAGCTAAGGCACTGAAAGCGATTAATACGCTTCTGGGTGATACGCCGCAAAACGTCGCAAAGAAAATCAAGACCCTGAACAAGAAGAAGCACGAAGATACTGTTGCTAAGAAGAAAATCGACGACGAGTTAAAAAACGTCCGGAAAGAGCGCACCGAAAAAACCAAGAAATCGGACGCCAAAGAAGCACAGGCTAAAGCAATTCTTGTTGGCTATAAGGGCCTTCTAACTTATTGCGACGAGCAATATGACAAGCTGAAAGAACTGGTGGAAGACAGCAAGACTCTAACCGCGCCACCTAAGCTCGATGAAGAACTCTATGCAGACCTTGAAACCAACGGCAGCAAAAGCGCCTAGCGCAACGACACGACGTCGGCAGCTATGAATATCTGGGTAGACGCCGACGCCTGCCCTGTCGTTGTCAAAGAAATTCTCTTTCGAGCTGCTACCCGGGCCAAAATTCCAGTGACCCTGGTGGCCAACCAATTTCTTAAAATCCCCAGGTCTCCGTATATCAATTTTGTCCAAGTTCCGGCTGGATTTGACGTCGCTGATAACGAGATTGTGCGTCGCTGTGCGGTTGGCGATCTGGTCATCACCGCCGATATTCCACTAGCCTCAGAAGTCATCGATAAAGAAGCGATTGCTTTGAATCCGCGCGGCGAGCTATACAGTAAAGAAAACATCAAAACCCGCCTCAACATGCGTGACTTCATGGACACCCTGCGAGCCAGCGGCATTGAGGGTGGAGGTCCTCCGCCCCTGACCCAACGAGATCGGCAGCAGTTCGCCAACAACCTGGATAAACTGATCACACAAGCACAACATCCATGAAAGCACTCATTTGCCTCTGCGCACTCGGCTTGATTCTCGGCTGCAGTCAGCCAGCAGAGCAAAACAAAAAGCAAAACAAAGAACACCTCAACCTGCAGGAAACTAACACTATGCAAGAACCTAGCGCCCTGCAGGAACTTAGCGTCGCCGAAATCCATGCGCGTTTCCAAGACCAGACTCTGACCGCGACGACATTAACCAGCTTCTATCTCGATCAAATTGACCAGCATCAAGCACTAGGTGCAGTCATCATCGTAAACCCAGAAGCAAACCAAATTGCCCAGGCACTTGATGCGGCCTGGCAGAAAGGGGAACCGCGCGGACCGTTACATGGCATCCCTGTATTGCTGAAAGATAATATCGATACGTCTGATAAAATGCCCAATACGGCCGGGTCAGTGCTACTCGCAAAAAACTTCCCTGCGCAAGATGCAACCCTTGTCGCTCAACTGCGAAACGCCGGCGCCGTTATTTTGGGCAAGTCCAACTTGAGTGAATGGGCGAACTTTCGCTCGAATCACTCCATCAGTGGCTGGAGTGGTGTCGGTGGACAAACACGAAACCCTTATGACCCGAGCCGCTCTCCTTGTGGATCGAGTGCAGGATCTGCGGTCGCAGTTGCGGCGAATTTAACAGCACTCGCTGTCGGCACCGAAACCGATGGTTCGGTTATTTGTCCTGCTGCGCTGAATGGCATTGTTGGCATCAAGCCGACGCATGGCACAGTGTGTGGTGCCGGTATCATTCCCCTCTCCCACAGTCAGGATACTGCCGGACCGATGGCCCGCACGGTGACCGATGCGGTATTGATGCTAGAAGCGTTGCGATCCGACCACAAACCATTCGCAGAACATCTAAACATAAACGGCTTAGAGGATAAGACGCTCGGTGTCGTCACGAACCTGATGGGGTATCACCCGCCGACAGACCTGGTATTTGAACAGGCCGTGGCCGATCTCAAAGCAGCAGGTGCCAACATCACCGAGTGCACGCTGCCGAACCTACGGGCAATTTCCAAACACGAATACGAGGTGCTGCTTTACGAGTTTAAAGCTAATATCGCTGAATACCTGGCAGGCACCCAACTGCCCTATCGAACCCTGAAAGATTTGATTACAGCGAACGAAAAAAATGCTGATACCGAATTGCCTTTTTTTGGTCAGGATATTTTTGAGGCAGCGGATGCCAAAGGTGGATTAGATGAAGACACTTATAAAGTCGCTCTCGCATCCAGCAAACGTCTAGCCGGCCCAGAAAGCATTGATGCTGCACTCGCAGCTTGCGGTGCAGATATATTGATAGCACCATCCACCAGCCCAGCTTGGAAAATCGATACGATTATGGGTGATCACTTTTCTGGTGGCGCGAGTATGGCCGCAGCTGTTTCAGGTTACCCGCACATGACGCTGCCCATGGGATTTGTCGCTGGCATGCCGGTGGGTCTCTCGCTGTTCTCCGCTCGAGATTCAGAAGCTGAACTCATTGAAGCGGCGTACGCTTATGAGCAGGCCACACAACACCGTTCGCCACCAAAGCTGTAAGGGAGCTCGAAGCTCGGAGAGTGGCAAGCTAGCGGAACAAAGAAGCGCTGTTGCCTTAGGTCGCAATCCAGAAATGTCGGACGCCAGCATTTGCACTCATGGTCGGCTGCAGCCTAAGGCGAAGTCGGACAAAAAAAGGGTCCCGAAGGACCCCAAAGCACCACACGGAATTCGTGTTAGCGGGTGGCCAGAGGCGATCGTATATCAACCTCGAATGCCATCACGACCCGGCGATCGAAGAAGTGATTTTCCGTAGAACCTTCAGCCGCAACCGGCTGACTTTCACCAAATGCTTGAGTAATGACCTGATTGCGATTTACCCCATGACTTAAAAGATAAGCCTTCAACTCGACGACCCTCTGTTCAGAAAGCTCCAGGTTGTAGTCCGAATTACCACGGCGATCTGCAAACCCAGACAACACAACACTCGTGTCAGGGTTGCGCGATAACAGAGCCGCAACCTCTCTGAGTTGCGCTTCATAGTGACCTTCTATCTCACTCGACGCCGTCTTAAACTGAATTGGAAGTTGTCGGGACTGCCAATCCAAACTTTTCGCCAGCAATGTATCGATATCCTGGTTCAATTCAGTAATGTGCAGATCTCGGCTTTGCGCTCTTTCCTGCAGCGATTGGTTTTCAGCAATAAGCTCTGCCCGATACTCATTTGAGATGCGCATCTTTCCCCACAGCTTGCCAATCACGCCGCCACCCAGCACCGCGCCAGCGCCAGCACCAACAGGACCAGCGATGGCTGCACCAATCATCGCGCCACCCAGGGCACCGCGATGTTCTTCTCTTTCAGTTCCGATATTAGTTTCCATATCAGCGGCCATTGCGCTGATTGCCACTACCGTTAGTAAAGTTGCCGCCATCAATTGCTTAAAAAACATATCTGTATCTCCATCGTTTTCAGTGTGATTCACATCGTGTGATGCTCGAGGTTTATTAAACGCAGCAATTCAGGCATCTTAGTTGTCCAATTCAGGCAATCTCCTGATCAAATGTGGCAACAATATGGCAATCAGTATGGGTAGTAGATAATTGAGCTATCGCATCGCAATAGTGGAAGATGACGCTGACCTCAGAGACAACTACGCAGACGTCTTTCGAGACCAGGGTTACACAATCGACACACACGTCGATCGACCGAGTGCAGAGCAGGCATTTGAGGCTTCTTTACCGGATTTGGCGATCATTGATATCGGTCTCGGACGAGAGCCTGAAGGCGGCTTTGCGCTCTGCCAATGGTTGCGACAAAAATCCAGATCCGTACCGATTATTTTCCTGAGTGCGCGTGACAGCGATCTTGATATCGTTAGCGGTTTGCGAATGGGCGCGGACGACTATGTCACCAAAGATATGAGTCTGCCGCACTTGCTCGCCCGTGTTGCCGCACTATTTCGACGCATTGAAGTCCTAAAAAATGAACCGGCGATCGATCCGAATAAAGAGACAGTTTTTGGCCACCTAAGGCTCGATGAACAACGCTTTAAGGTTGCGTGGCAAAATCAAAAAGTTGACCTGACACTGACAGAATTCTGGATGGTCCATGCACTCACGCTCCACCCTGGCCATGTAAAAAAGCGTCAGCAGTTAATGCAGGAAGCACACATTTACGTGGATGACGCGACCATCACATCACACATAAAGCGCATACGAAAAAAATTCATTGCAGTGGACCCCAAATTCGACTGCATCGACACAGTCTACGGCATGGGCTACCGGTGGACCGCCAGTGATGCGTAACACCGGCTCTAATTATAGAAGCCTTAACAGAAACCGTAACCGGAACTTAAGCACAGGTGCTGCCAGTGTTCGGCTATTGTTTTTGCTTCCGGTCATGCTGCTTTTAACGATACCCGTCACTGGCTACTTCAACATCGAAACCACCAGGCAAACGATGCTTGATGCCGAGATCCAGAACCAGCAATCCTCGTTAAAAATCATCAAACACATCATCGAGGCTGAACCTTCTTTACTGAACTACTTTGGCGCTCTCTTTAGCCCTTTGAGCGATGAAGCAACGCCGCTGTATGTTCATCCCAGCCAAAGTAAGGTCAACCTTGATGGGCACACCGATGACTGGCGGATATTCGAGCCTGACGTCTTTGCCAAGTCCCAGCTAGTCCAGATTAACTTTCCGTATGAGGAAGCCAGCTTGTCTGCAACACTAAGTTTGCAACAAGACGACCAACAGACCTACCTAATGCTCACGGTAAAAGATGACCATGTTGTTTACCGAGAAATCAGTAACATCAGCATCCATCGCAACGATCATTTACGTCTCGCCATGACCGACGCAGATGGGAATTTTCAGCGCTATACCGTTGCGACTGAACAACCGGGCCAGGTATTTGCCAGAGTTGTCAGTACGGGTGGCCGATCCCTTCGCCCTGAACCTCGGATACAAGGCTTCTGGCGTGCAACAGATGACGGCTATCATATAGAGCTGGCCATAGACAACGAATTATTGACCGACAGGTTCGGCTTCGGCGTTGCTGACGTCGATGACAATATCGCACGCGATATAAAATTTGTGTTGGGCAACAGTTACACGGACAACGCCAAAGAGCTCGGCTATCTTATTCATCAATCAGCCCCTCTCACTACTCTGCTTCAGCGCCACAACCTGACAGGTGCTTCGATAGTGGATCGGTACGGCAATCTGATTGCAAAAAACGGCGCGACACCAGAAAACAGCATTGTCGTTGATGAACAGATATTGGTTGAAGGCGAATGGATTGGCACAGTTACCCTCAACGCAGACATCCGTACCATCGAGGCCTATGAGAAAAAAGCGTTGGCACAACTGATTATGACGAGCGCCGCTGTGATCGCGTTTGGCATACTGCTTTGTTATTGGTTGTCAGGTCGACTACTTGCACGCCTCAAGCGCATGGGTCTCGCATTGGAAGGTGTCGTCGACGATCAAGGGCGGGTATTGAAAGTACTGCCGGACGCCGTGGGCCAGGATGAAATCAGTGAACTTTCACGACGATTTTCCTCTGTTACTCGTCGGCTGCATCAATATAACGAATATCTTGAAAACCTATCCGGACGCCTCGCCCATGAACTTCGAACACCCGTGTCGGTGGTGCGCTCGTCACTGGAACAGTTAGAAACCCGAATTCAGGGTGACGACATCCGTTATGTGGAACGCGCCAAGAATGGTGTGACTCGACTCACCAACATCTTAAACAGCATGAGTGAGGCTGCACGACTTGAAGAAAGCCTCGATAAGAATGAAGTCACTGTTTTCGAGTTAACGCAGGTGTTGAGAGGCTGCTTCGAGGGTTATGACCATGCCTTTCCTGACCAGCAATTTGAACTCAGCATCGAAGCCGGCGAACTCAAGATCACCGGGATTGCCGACCTGTTCGCCCAGATGTTGGACAAATTGGTCGATAACGCCGTGCAATTTTCTACTGATGATCAGCCAGTCATATTGCGCCTCACCTGCGAAGACGACACGGCTGTCCTCCGAATCAGCAATAGCGGACCTGCTCTGCCGGCCACAATGGCCGATCAACTATTTGATCCAATGATTTCGGTTCGCTCTGATGACTACCGCGAAGACAGCCACCTGGGCCTGGGACTACACGTCGCTCGGCTCATTACGGAGTTTCACGGTGGCACTATCACCCTGAGTAATCGTGAAGACCGCGAAGGGGCCGTGGTTACCGTGCGCTTGCCTCTGCTGAGATTGACGAGCAAACTGGTCTGACGATATGCCTCAAGTATCGATGAAAACCTCGCCGCAATCCACGATGTCGGGTATGCGGTGCCGGAAAACCTAGTCGATGCCAACACCATCGGCGCGATCAAAGTCGAACTTGGCCCTTATTTGCAAAAGTCCCTTATGGGTCGCAAGAACTTCGAGGGCTTCGAAAGTGAACGGGTCTATGCCTTCCTCGCAAAAGCGCCATCGATAGCTGAACTTGTCGAGCACCCCGCCATCATAGAGCTGTTGGATAAACTCCTAGAACCCACATACTTATTGTCGGCTAATCTTGCCATCAATGCTTATCCTGGCGAAACACCTCAGCCTTATCATGCAGACCATGCCTCACTGCCGGTATCAATCGCACCCAGACCAATGGCATCAGCGTCATTTGAGCGTTAGATGATTTCACGGCAGACGATGGCGCCACTGAGATCGTTGCTGGTAGCCATCGCTGGGAAACCGAGCGGCCAGGTGTGATGTCAAAACCCATCAAAATCGTCATGCCAGCGGGTCAGCCGTGATCTTGCATGGGACGCTTTACCACCGCGGTGGTGCCAAGCAATCTAAAACCAGTCGTTTGGCGATTACGCCTCAATACTGCCAATCGTGGCTCCGACAATTGGAGAATATGGTGTTCGCAGTACCTCCAGCGCTGGTAGCGGGATACTCCGATCGTATACAGGAATTACTGGGTTATAGCATTCGCAAACCGGGGTTCATGGGTTATGTCTAAGGCGTGCATCCAAAGCGGCTGCTTCGTGACGACTATCAACGTCGCCATGCCCGTGGATTGCACTCATAGCCTCGCAATTGCTGCTTGGGATGGTATTATCGTGGGTCTCTGGTAACAAGCTGCCCACTTAAATGATTAGTCTGTTAGGCATATGCCTGCTCCCGCTTGCTGCCTGGTTATTATCCTCTAATCGAAAAGCCGTCAATCCGAGAACGGTTTTCGGTGCCTTCGCTATTCAGGCGGCCATCGGTGGCTTTGTATTGTACGTACCCGCCGGCACACAAATCGTCGAAGTGCTGGCCGTTGGCGTATCCAATGTCTTGATTTACTCACAAGAAGGAATCAATTTCCTATTCGGCGGTCTGGTGGGCGAATCCATCGGCTTCGTGTTTGCGCTGAATGTACTGCCAGTCATCGTGTTCTTCTCATCCCTGATCACTGTGCTCTATTATCTCGGTGTTATGGACTGGATTGTAAAGCTAATCGGCGGATTCCTCCAAAAGGTACTCGGTACCAGTCGTCCAGAGAGCCTGTCGGCTGCGGCGAATATCTTTATCGGCCAAACCGAAGCACCCCTTGTCGTAAAACCCTTTTTGCCAAAAATGACAGATTCAGAATTGTTTGCCATTATGGTCGGTGGTATGGCCTCTATCGCCGGGTCGGTCATGGCGGGCTATGCAGGTCTTGGCGTGGAAATCAAATACTTGCTGGCGGCGAGCTTTATGGCTGCGCCCGGCGGTTTAATGATGGCAAAAATTTTCATGCCAGAAACTGAGGAACCCAACAACGACCTGATAAAGATCAACGCCGAAGAAGACGAAGAGGAAGATACGCACGTTAATATTTTTGATGCAGCGGCGGCAGGCGCGCTGACAGGTTTACAGATCGCCCTCGCGGTCGGCGCCATGCTCTTAGCGTTTATCGCATTAATCGCATTACTGAACGGCATTTTGGGATGGTTCACAGGCCTATTTGGGGTGGACGGCATCACTATCGAAATTTTGCTCGGCTATTTCTTCCAGCCAGTCGCCTGGGTATTAGGGGTACCTTGGCACGAGGCTAATATTGCCGGTAGCTTTATCGGCCAGAAACTCGTACTGAATGAGTTTGTCGCGTTTGTTAATTTTGCCGACGTGATAGACACCTTGACGCCGAAGACCCAGGCGATTATTACCTTTGCACTGTGTGGATTTGCCAACTTCTCTTCTATTGCGATATGTTTGGGTGGCATTGGCACCCTAGCCCCTAGCCGACGTAAAGACCTTGCAAGGCTTGGCATGCGCGCACTGATGGCTGCTACCCTGGCAAACTTAATGAGCGCTGCGCTAGCCGGATTCTTTCTCTCGCTTGGCTAACTTATTAAAAACTTATCAATTACTTATAGACGACCTAGCAATAAATTATGACTGATCTCACTGCTATAGATTTTCAAACTGCAGATTGCGACCAGCAATTTGTTGCCTCGTTGCACGATATTGGTTTTGCCGTGTTGAAGAATCATCCACTCGATATGACTTTGGTTAACACCATATATAATGAGTGGCGGGACTTTTACAGCACTAATCGCAAATTCGAATTTGAGCTCAACAAAGATACTCAGGACGGGTACTTCTCGCTAATCAATGCAGAAGCTGCAAAAGGCGTTGAGGTCAAAGACTTCAAAGAATATTTCCATTACTACGCCTGGGGCCAATGCCCTGCTGAGTTAAAATCTCACCTAGACCAGTACTATAAAGCAGCACATGATTTAACTGCGACACTGTTAGGCTGGGTTGAAAACCATTCACCAGACAATATCGCAAAGGGGTACCACGAACCATTGTCGAGCATGATTGTCGATAGTGATGTTACGCTACTCCGGGTGTTGCACTACCCACCAGTGGAGCTGACTGAGCAGGAAACTACCTGGGCCGCAGCACACGAAGACATTAATCTGCTGACAATACTACCGGCGTCGGATGCACCTGGGCTGCAGGTGCAAAAGAAGAATGGTGAATGGATGGATGTGACTTCCGATGGTAATCAGGTGATCGTTAATATTGGCGACATGCTGCAGGAAGCCTCGGCTGGCTACTTCCCTTCAACTAGCCACCGGGTGGTCACGCCGGCCGGAACCGATAACCGATCTGGCCGAATGTCCTTGCCGCTGTTCCTGCATCCACGCCCTGAAGTCGTTTTGTCAGAACGCTATACGGCCGGAAGTTATTTGAAAGAACGCTTAGAAGAGCTTGGCGTTGTTTAAAGAAGGTGTCGTTTAAAGAAATAGACTGACGGCTTTACCAATGGCGTCGTAAAAAGTGTCTCTGATCTGAACCCAGGTATCAGAGGCATGATCGTCATCCCACTTTTCGTTAGCAACATCGATCAAGTAGTGATGGATGTCAGCCGTATCCTGCTCATCAAGAACGTCAGCAAAGCTGACCATTCCCAGGCCCGAAAAGATGCCTTTTAAGACAATGTCATCAAACAGCTTGTGACTACCTTCAGGCATATAACGCAGATCAGCAACGACCCCAGACCCGATACCGTTAATACTATGACAGCGCATGCAGTGGTTGGCGTAGAGTGCTGCACCTTTTGCCACCGATGCTTCATCAGCAGATCGTGCAGGAGGCTCTGGTTGAATACGAACCCGTTGTTCGATATCCAGCGTTTCCGTCGCACCTAATTTGAATGAGATGAGTCGGCCTTTACCGCCGCCTACCGCTTCAGGTTGATCAAAAATCATACCGATCGCACCACCCCAGCCGACCATCAGCGCGATATATTGTTCGCCATCAATTTCGTAGCTCACCGGCGGCGCAATAATGCCGTTGCCAACATTGAAGCGCCAGAGACGCTCGCCGGTCGAGGCGTCGTAAGCAGATAGATAGCCTGCGCCATCACCTTGAAAAACCAGACCAGCGGATGTTGTCAGTACACCACCATTCCATGCGGTTGAATGGTCCACTCGCCAACGCTCAGTTTGTGTGACGGGATCCCACGCCAGTAAACGACCGCGCAACAGGTGCTTCATCACCGCACTGGTCATCGCTGGGCTCAGGGCAGACAGCGGATTGTCATTTGCTAGCTGCTCGTTCTGGCCGAGGTTCCAGTGACTCCCTTCAATGTACTCGAAAGATTCAGCTGTACTGAACGGCTGAACATTCTCCATCACCGGGATATAAACCAGACCCGTCGCCTGATTTAAGGCCATTGGCTGCCAGTTGTGACCGCCAAAGGACGCCGGTTTGGTGATTTGGAGTTCAACCCGGTGATCCGCGTTAGCTGTTTCTATTGGACGGCCGGTTTCAATATCGACATGGCTGGCCCAGGTGACGGGCACATACTTTTCGGCAGAAATTAGCTCACCGGTGACCCTGTCCAAAACGTAAAAGAACCCGTTCTTCGGCGCTTGAAGAATCACTTTGCGCACTTCGCCATTGATTTCAAGCTCTGTCAAAATCATGTGCTGGGTCGCGGTGTAGTCCCAATTGTCAGCCGGTGTCGTCTGATAGTGCCAAACATAATCGCCGGTACTGGCATTCAGCGCGACGATTGAAGATAGAAATAGATTATCACCACCACCCGGGCTTCGAACGTAGCGGTTCCAAGGGGAGCCGTTGCCGACACCGATGTAAAGTAGGTCTGACTCTGGATCAAACGCCATAGAGTCCCAGACGGTGCCGCCACCACCGACCTTCCAGAAGACATCTCCAGTCCAGGTCTTTTGTGCCATCGCCATCGCATCTGATTCCGGCGGCAATGCCGGGTTGCCGGGCACGGTATAGAAACGCCAGCGTAGTTCGCCAGAGGTGAGATCGTAAGCAGAAACATAGCCACGAACGCCGAACTCGGCGCCGCCATTACCGATGACAACCGTATCGTGAACGACTCGAGGTGCGCCGGTGATAGAATAGGGCTTGGTCTTATCGACCGTTAGTGTCTCCCAGACGGGCTTTCCCGTGATGATATCAAGGGCAATCAGGCGTCCGTCTATAGTGCCGACATAAGCAAGCCCCGCTTCGACCGCGACGCCACGGTTGACCACATCACAACAGGTATTAGCACCCCAGGCGCGATCCACGTTGGGATCAAACCGCCATAAGAGTTCACCGGTTTTGGCATTGTTAGCGAAGACGCGACTCCAGTCACCCGTCGTGTACATCACACCATCGACAATGATCGGCGACGCTTCTAAACCCCGCCTTGTACCAGTCTCAAAGGACCAGGCAAGACCGAGCTCAGAAATGGATTGGGGATTAATCTGCAGCAGTGGAGACTCGCGAGTCTCAGCATAGTTTAGGCCGTGGCGCGGCCAACTACCCTTCGCGATGCCCGAATAATCTACCTGACTGCTGGCGAAGGTGAACTGACAGAATAGAAGCGTTAGACAAAAGCCGGATACGCGAAACATTAGATAGGTTTGTTAGTAGAAAGAGCTAAGCAGCATTAGGCGGTTTTGCCATCAGCAGCTGTTGTTTTATCAGCCTCTGTTGTTTTATCAGCCGCTGGCGCTGCTGCGACCAGGGGTGCCTTTTTGGCGACCGATACCTGGCCACTCACACCAGAGGGGATTTCTTGAATTTTGTTACCTTTTTTGAGGAAGGCTTCAACATCTTCTTCCAAAGACGCTCTAAGATCGAGATTGGTTGCAGCAACCTGCTTTTTCTTTCCAGACATAATTATTCCGTTGGGTAAAAGTTAGATACAGCGCAACATCGCGAATATTTCCGCTTTGCGGCACTGTTTTGAGCGGTCCTTTCGTCACATAGGGAAGAAAGGAACCTGAATCCGATTACGGCTCAGAGTGCGACGACGTTAACCGCCTGAGGCCCTTTTGGTCCATCTTCTATTGAGAATTCAACTTCCTGACCGTCATCTAGCGTTTTGAATCGGTCAGATTGGATCTGACTGAAATGAACGAAGACATCCTTGCCACCTTCATGTTCAATAAATCCGAAGCCTTTCTTCTCGTCGAACCATTTGACTCGACCCTTCGTAACACTCATACCGCGACTCCCGCTGCGATTACTAGTTTAAGATCGGTTTCAAGTAAAAAGGACACATCAGTGACCTGGTATGTCCTGACGATGCTCTCACTAAGAGACCGAGCCTGGCCGATCTAGACAGCGCACTCACAGCACACTAGCCGCAGCACTAACATGTCAATTTCTATCAGCTTCTCCAGCATAACACACTCATCTGCAAGCGAAAGTCAATCGTCCGACAGCGATGCACAGGGATTTTCGATGGTGAGTTGTGTGGTCATCGCCACAATATTCGCTGTACAGCGTTGGACAGGCGCAAATGTCGCCGTTCTACCAAACATCGGCATTCCGATATAGCCGCGGATCTCCAGGTCGCCCTCATCAGTAATTGTCATATAACTCTGGTAGGTATTACCCGATTCTGGATCGTAAATCTTGCCCGCCCAGCGATTGCCTTCAAGCTGGTACTCAGAAAACATCGTTAAGCCCAGTATGGGGCGTTGCGTCAGCCCAGCGTCAGGATTGTTATCGTCGGTACGCGCCAGGCCGGTTCGCCCGCCACTATCTTCATCAGGCAAGTAGAGCGGGTTGAGCAACGCGCGGACTTCCCCTTTAAGGGTTCCATCAAGCAGCCGAATTTCAAAGATCGAACTCGGTGAAGCCCAGTGACCAACCACCTCTTCGCCCCGCTCCGCCAGCACGCTAGCGGGCAGCATCATCAGAATCAATATCCAAACCCTATTCACCATCAAGTTCTCCATTATTAGTATTCAGCAGCTTAAGAATCTCCTGCCAATCCACCAATTTTAGGTTTTCTCCCGATTCCGGCAATCGATTTCTCTGATCGTGGACCACAAGCAAACCGCGCGGAAACCCCGGTAGTGGGTTCGCTGTCGCAGTAAAACCGCGGCTGGACCGAACGCCATCGATGCCTGCTGGAATATTTGCGACGACGATAAATTGCCCCGCTAACGTCATCGTTGTTCGATCAAACATGAGAAACGCGCCATTTCCAACAGATTGGGAAATTACATAGCCTTGTTCACCCTCTTCATATAACGCAAGGCCCATCAGCGCGTCTATAATTTTATCCGTCGTGACCGCTCTGGGCATTGCTAATCCGCTTTGCTGTAGATCGAACACCCAAATGCCGACCTGCCGCTCGACGATATAAAGTCGCCTTAGTTTCTCATCAATAAGACAACTGACGACTTGATTTGTGAGCTGAAACTGCCCTGTCTGCTCGGCGCTTCCCTCATCCAACGTCAGTTCGTAGCGATACAGCCGCCCGTCACGACCAAAGCTGACGAGATCGGCACCATCATCGCCCAGACAAAGCCCGGTGGTGTTGAGATCGCGAGGTAGGGACAATGAGCGCAAAATGTATCCATCCTTGCGTTGAAGCCGAACCGCGATACGCTCCGCGACCAACGTGGCAGTCAGATAGTCCGCTCCCAACATGACCCCATCAGAACTCGCGGGGATATTCGGTAGGGCCTTAATTTTCCGGGTCTTTAGATCAATAGCATATTGCTGATGACCATCTGAGACTGAAATAGTCTCTGGCCCGATTTGAATGGGAGGACCGAGCCGCGTATCGCCGTTGCCAACGTCCAGCTCAAGGGCTGCGTGCAATTCTGGCAGGTCATCGTTCCTCACCGCGGTGTCGACTAAAAGCTCATCACGCACGGCACCAGATACCAGATACAAATGGTTTTCCAACACCTGGAACCTCGAGTCCTCACTATAGTGAAGAGGCGTCGGCGCAATCCAAAGCTGTTCGCCATCCCCTTCTATTGCTCGGTCAATCTGATAAACCCCATGGGCGGGATCAACAAACACCAGGGCACGGTCCGCAAGTGTACAGAGGGTGACCCCTGCGTCTGTTGCAACAAATCGAACAAATTGCGGTTTTAAGACAGCACTGTGCCAAACATAGTGATAAATACCACGCTGGCCATCCAGCACGTACACTGAATCACCCCAGGGTTCTTTGATAGAACAGCCACCAGCCACAGGATGTGAGGCTGTTCCCCTAATCTGCTGGAGCATAGATTGGGTCGGCGCTGCCTGAAGCTCCACCAAAAAACCTAGCAGCAGGATAAGTAATATTTTATGTGGTAATTTCACCTACTCATATTACGCCAGACGGCCTTAGTTTCGACACGCATTATGAACCTCAAGCGACAAATAATTAGCACAGTCTCCCTGTCAGCCATCACTCTGAACCTATTGTTTTGGATTCCGGCCTTGATCGTTATCGCGTTGCTCAAAGCGATTGTCAGACAGTCCACGATAATCAACGTTTTGGATTCGATCGTAGATCAAATTTACCGCGCGGCAGTCTGGTTCGACCACTTGTGGCTCACTCGCGTGTTGAAAATCAAACTAGACGTACACGGTGTGGTCCCGGCTGATCGCCTGAGCAATTGTATCGTCATTAGTAATCACCGCTCCTGGTTCGATATTCTCTTGCTCCAATCGATGGTCGTCCGAAAGGGACCGTTACTGATGTTCCTAATTAAGCAAGAACTGATATATGTCCCTGTGGTCGGCTGGATCTGCCTGGCATTGAACTTTCCAAGATTAAACCGGGGCAAATCAGAGCAGGGCCGGGACCGTGACTATGCCTCGGTCGCAAATGCGAGCCGACGCCCTGGCGCCCTGATGAATTTTATTGAAGGCACTCGATTTACCCCTGAAAAACATGACCGACAGGAAAGCGAATATAGACACTTGTTGAAGCCCCGTAGTGGCGGGTTTCGAGTGATGTTGCAGAACCTGCCGGAAGTACCCATTTTTGATTTTACCCTCGCCTACCCAAAGGATGGCCTAACATTCTGGCAGTGTTTAAATGGCGAACACCTTGACTATCAGGTCTACATCAATATGTTTCAGGCGAGCGAGATACCAGAAGACCCGACAGAGTGGTTAGCGAAGCGTTGGCAAGAAAAAGATCAGTTACTGGCAAACAGGAACTCTGCATCGCCGGACAGCAGGGTTATAATCAACCGATAGTCTAACGACCAACCAAAAAATGATAGAACTATGAACGCTATGCTGGCACCTGCACTCGCGCTGCTCCTGGGCATTGTGATTCTGGTTATCAGTGCGGAAAAATTCGTCGAAGGCGCTGCCGCCATGGCCAAACGACTCGGCTTGCCGCCGCTTCTGATTGGCATGCTGATCATCGGTTTTGGGAGTTCGATGCCCGAAATGGTGATTTCTGCACTATCTGCCTACGGGGGTAATCCTGGTCTAGCGCTGGGCAACGCGTTTGGCTCGAATATCTCCAATATTGCCCTCATTCTTGGCCTCACTGCCGTTATGACCCCCATCATGGTCGCGTCATCGGTGATTCGGCGCGAATTGCCCTTCCTTTCAGTTCTGACCCTGCTGCTGGCTGGATTGCTTTACATGGACGGTAACCTTAGTCGGCTTGACGGCATTCTTCTCATGGCACTCTTCACTACGATCATGGGTTGGTCGATATACGCTGGGCTTAAGACAGAGTCCGATGCATTGGCGGAAGAAATTGAACAGCAATTAGCGACACCTCTTAGTCTCGCACGAGCAGCAACTTACACCATTATCGGTTTGATTTTCCTGGTCATCAGCTCTCGAATCCTGGTCTGGGGAGGCGTTGAAATCGCCACTAGCCTTGGCGTCAGCGACTTGATTATTGGTCTGACAATTGTCGCGATCGGCACATCGCTACCAGAATTAGCCGCATCCATCGCGGCGGTTCGCAAAGGCGAACATGACCTTGCGCTTGGCAACGTGATTGGCTCAAATATGTTTAACACGACGATCGTGATTGGTATCACTGGAATGATGGCGCCCACCACACTGGAACCAGCGATACTCACCAGAGATGTCCCGGTGATGATAATTTTGACGGCTGCGCTGTTCGTGATGGCCTACAACTACCGGGGCAATGAGAACGGCGTGATTACCCGACTGGAAGGCGGACTACTATTGTTCGCTTATGCCGCCTACAACATCAGCCTGGTGTATTCCGTTACAAGCTCGTAACAGGTAGAAGCAGCAGAAAGACTAAGCGGTTTCTATAGCAGCCCTGCGCAATTCAGTTCTTCTATCGCCGTCAGATTTCGAGTCAACATACTTTCAGCTAATGCATGGCCCCGCTCGTTAGAGAGATCCAATGAGCCGCAGACCGTTACTGGATAAACCAGGCACCCTAAAATCAGCACTCGATAGTCATGAAATGCTGTATCAAAATCATAGTCCTGAACGCCCTGTCTCGCCAAACCGTCAACATAAGTTCTAAGCAGATCTTTTTCGATCTTGAGACGCAGGTCCGACGGTAAACTCTGACAAACAAAATAGGCAAAATCAAAAATGCCACGACCACAACCCGATATCTGCCAATCCATTATGGTCGCATTCAGATCGTTACCCGTATAGAGGAAATTGTCCTGACGGTAATCACCGTGCACAAACGTTTCCGCGGGTGATACTTTCCGCCAGATGTCGGAAAGGTTGTCACCGACGGTACGCAATATGGCTCTTGTCTCGTCGTTAAAAAATTTGTCGAACTTCTCGAGGCAGGCATCAAGTGCAGGTATGTAAACTCCATGTTGGAGTAACTCCGAACTTTCCTGACCAAACACATCGTACATCCAGGTATTTTCTGGGCCCCTTACCCTGCCCCAAAATCTGCCGTGCATCTGGCTAAGGTTTTCGATTGCGGCAAATGCTTCCGCCTCACTCGCACCCACGAGTTGATCGTTGGGAGACACATCGCCCATATCCTGCATCAATATCACGCAGTTATAGGTTTCTTGGTCTACGGCACCGTAATAACTTTCCGGTGTCTTTAGGCCGCAGTCAGGGCCCACTTTGTTGTAAAAATCGACTTCTCTATTATAGAAATCCATCGTGCGGGCAATGTTGATATTCTCATTCTGTGCAGCACACTTAATCACCATCGACGAAGGTAAGGACTCTGGCTCTGCGTAAGTCAGCTTGAGTCGGCCCAGTTCTCCCATCAAGCCAATGCCTTCTCCGATCGTGATGACATCAACCGATGTAACTTGTGATTTCAATTTACCGCTGGCCTTCAACTTCTCGGTCAACCACTCACTGGTCACATCATGTGTTGCCGCAAGTACGTCCTGCATAGATTCCCCTCATAGCTTTAGATTATTTTTTTATTTCGCTTGTTGGATATCAATCGTCTTTATAGATGCCGACCTGAATTTCACCCGTGGTATTAACGGAAGCACGATACATCCCGGCAGAATTAAACGAGAAGACAATATTACCTCCCGGATCAAGTCCGATAATACCACCATCGGCGCCCATCTCAACCAATCTTTTTTGAACAACCGCATCGGCTGCTGCTTGCAGCGATATGTTCTGATATTTTACCCGGGCACAAACATCATGGGCGACAGCAGCACGGATGAAATATTCACCATGTCCGGTTGCGGATATACCGCATGCTGCATTGTCGGCATAGGTACCCGCGCCAATAATGGGTGAGTCCCCCACTCGCCCATAGCGCTTGTTGGTCATACCACCAGTGGACGTGCCCGCTGCAATATTGCCTTCACTATCCAGAGCGACCGCACCGACCGTACCCTTCTTGTCTTTCACCAACTCAAAAGGATCGTCAGCATCTTCGGACAAGACAGCGCCACGCTCTCGGGCAATAGCACGCTCAAGGGCCTTTTTCCGACGTTCAGTATGAAAGTAACTGTTATCGACTAGCTTGATGCCTTGCTCATCGGCGAACATTTCAGCACCAACACCGACCAGCATCACGTGGGGTGAGTGCTCCAGGATAGCGTCGGCCAGTGTGATTGGGTTTCGAGTTCGCGTGGTTGACGCCACCGCACCCGCATTGAGTTCGCGGCCTTCCATGATGGAGGCATCCATTTCAACCCGGCCCTCATGGGTAAACACCGCACCCTTGCCAGCATTAAACAGTGGCGAGTCTTCCATGTAGGTAATGGCAGCGATCACAGCTTCTCGGCTGGTACCACCAGATTTCAGCACTTGATAGCCGCGCTGGACTGACTCCGATAGCGCTTCGCGATAAGCCGCCTCCACTTCCTGGGTCATGTTTTTTTTCAGAATTGTACCGGCACCACCGTGTATGACAATGGCAATTGGCGAGGCACTCACGAATGTGCGCCACAACGTAAGCAATAGCAGAAGTGAAAATACCTTGGGCTTAGCATGGAGTCTTGGGTTGGGGTCATGGTCATGGTCATACCATAACCGAATCAATGTCCCTAGAAGAAGTGTCCCTAGAAGAAGTGCTTAACCTTGTCCTTGTAAGACCGACTCATTTTCACCATTGAATCGTTATGAAGCTGCAAATAGAACTCACCATTCATATGCGAGCAAACTTTTTTAACCCGACCCAGATTAACAATCGTGCTGCGATGGACACGCTGAAAACGGGCCGGATCAAGCTGATCCTCGAGCTGCTTCATGGTAATACGCATCACGTGGGTTGTATCATTCTCGTGGACACACATGTAGTCACCCACAGCATCCACCCAGTCAATATCGTTGATTTCGACTAATGTCGTTTCACCACCATCTTTTATCGCTAGCTTGTCTGGGTAGGATTTAATACCCGAGTGATCCTTCAGTAACTGACTCACGGAGTTTTCGGTTTTACCGGTAATACTGATAATTAACTCAAGTAACCGCTGCTTGTCGGTGACTGAGCCTTGCTGGTCCAGATGGTCCTTAGCCCGGGAAACTGCCTCAGTGAGACGATCTGTGTCAATGGGCTTCAATAGGTAATCGACAGCATGAACAACGAAAGCTTCAAGTGCATACTGATCGAAAGCTGTGACAAAAATAACCAGCGGCATATTGTCTTGTTGAAGATTACTCACGACATCGAAACCGCCCATACCCGGCATTTGAATATCAAGAAAGATCAGATTTGGTTTCAATTCCGTGATCATATTCAAAGCGCTGCGACCATCGCCGCATTCTCCAACGATTTCGACGTCGGCAATGTTATCCAGTCTAAGACGCAAGCCTTTCCTGGCCAGGGATTCATCGTCAACAATCAGAGCACGAACAGATGCCATCATTACAACCTCTCGTAAGGTAAACGGATTTCTATTTGTAGGCCGTGGGGCAAAGACGGCAAAAACTTACAGCTGTGAGACGCACCATACAGTTCTGCAAGCCTCTCACGTGTATTGACGATGCCGACACCATCAAAGACCGGGACTTCTCCGGGCTTGATGCCGAGACCCGGACCATCATCAATCACTTCTATCAACAGATCGCCCGCATACTTTTTGGCATTAATTGTGATGGTGCCGCCCTCAATTCTCGAGGCAATCGCATACTTAATCGAGTTCTCCACCAGCGGTTGCAATATCAAACTCGGCACCAGCGCCTTCGCGGCTTCGTCTGTCACATTGATTTCAACTTTCAGTCGATCTTCGAAGCGAACTTTTTCAATTTCCAGATAGAGTTTCATCGTACTAATTTCGTGATCCAGGTCAACTTTCTGCATAGGATCTTTATCTAGCGAATAACGCAGAAAATTACTCAGCTTGCTTACCATTTGATTCGCGACTGAAGTGTTCTGCTCGAGAATCAGGGTTGAGATTGCATTGAGGGTATTAAACAAAAAGTGTGGGTTAAGTTGATACCGCAACATCCGAAGTTGCGCTTCATGCGCCATCGATTCGGCTTTAACACTGCGCTGCTGTGCTTCTTGCAAGAGCCGGTAGAACTTCATACCAAAATACAGACCGCTCCAGCCAAGGATCAAAAAGTATGAGTAGCCAAGTAAATTACCGAAGTACGCCTTCATGTAACCGTATTCTTCGACCGCACGAAAATCGTCGTAGAACATATACTGTGCAAAGTTCTTGGACGGCTGCCATATTGCGGCAACAAGATATGAACCAGCCAAAATACCAATGATGCGCACTGCTAGCGGCTTTTCCCAGATCGCATGGTAAAAGTAACGCAGTCCGGTGGTGAGCAAGAAACCGACGGCGGCATCGAAACCAAGTAGAAGAATCCGTTCGAAAGCTTGGCCCCAATAGACATCACGAAGAAAAAACAGGCTCGCCCAGCCACCCCAACCCAAGAATTGCAGCGCCCAGAACTGAAAGTTCTTTTGTTGGAACAACTCTGAGTAAGTTTCCAGAGAAAAATGTCGCATGATTGGGTTCATGAGTGTCTAGCTGACTTTAATGCGCGTAATTATAGGCTATTTACCCCTGCAACCTTTGGCCATTTAACGCCGCCAAAACTCTTCCTGCCGCAGAAAAAGCCTACAAACCGCCTAGGTCGTTATGAAAATCTAGTCATTCAGCGCCAACGCCAGCGGTGAATCGATAATCGCCGTCCGGCAAAGTCACCCTCACTTTGCTATATAGTGCGTCCTTCGAATTAAGGAGCGCTTATGGAATTCACAGGTCGTCTGGGTGCGTTACGTCATCCCGCTTATTTTCGATACTGGTCAGGCTCCTTCGCATCTGTTGGTGCAACTCAGCTACAGATCATGGCGCAGGGTTGGCTGCTTTACGAACTGACGGAATCTACCGTTCAGCTTGGTTATCTAGGTGCCGCCGCTTCTATTCCTGCCATTCTGATGACTCTATTCGGTGGTGCGCTTGCGGACCGTATCAATCGAAAACGCCTGTTAATGACCACCTCCGCATTGGTGGCTTCACTCATGTTGTCGCTCGCCTGGCTGGATGGTTCAGAACAAGTAGAGAGCTGGCACATCATATTGATTGCCGGTCTGGTATCTTTTATCTCCGGATTTGACTGGCCCACACGACAAGCCATCTTTCCGACGCTTATCGATAAAGAAGACATGATGAGCGCCGTCGCGCTGAACTCAATCATCTGGCAAAGCAGCAGAATGGTCATGCCGGTACTAGGCGGTGTTTTGATTGCTGTGGCAGATACCTGGCTAGTGTTCGCGCTCTGCGGCCTGGGCTTCATCACCATGTTCTGGGTCGTCGCAACATTACCGATTCATGGCAGTCCAGACCGCAGACCTGGCTCACCATTGCAGCAAATAGCGGAAGGACTGAAATTCATTTTCAGCAATCAGCTGTTCATGGTGTTCATCTCGCTTTCTTATGCCGGGATGTTTTTTGGAATGGCTCACATGCAATTGATGCCTGCTTTTGCAAGCTTATTAGAGAGCTCTGAGCAAGGCTATGGCATGCTGATCTCGGCGACCGGCGTTGGGTCGGTCATTGGTACTGTGCTGGTCGGTTACTTCCAAAAATCTGCTCGCATCGGTGCTTTTATTCTAGTTTGCTCTGCCTTATCGGGGCTTTCGGTCTACGTATTTGCGGTGGTCACTGGCTTTTTGCCTGCGAGCTTAATGACCTACGTGATCGCTGTGCTGGCGCTTATGGTCGCCTCGCTGATGAGTTCGATGTTTATGATTGCTTCCATGACCATCTTGCAGCTGAATGTACCGGACTATCTTCGCGGGCGGGTCATGGGCTTTCATGGGATCACTTATAGTTTGATGCCATTGGGGGGCTTGTTTGCGGGTTGGATTTCTAGTTTGACCTCAGCACCAGTCGCCATCATTGTCGCCATCACGCTGTACCTGATCATTATCGGCTTCGTTGCTATCACCCAAAATAATATACGGACAATGGCGGCTACTGCACACTGATTATGACGTGACTATTAAGTGATTATCAGGTTTTCGGGTTGTTCCAGATATCGCGGCTGATCCGCCAAACACCGTCGGAACAGTGGCGCATAATCCAGATATGTCGACTGACTGATTTAAGCGGGGGTGCTTTATCATCCCTTTTTGACCGCAAAAACCCCTTAAAGCTTACCCGAACAATGGCCACATCTCGCTCAACAATGAGCTCTTCAACTATCGATTCCTGATCAAACCGAAAATTTTTAGTGAAGCCATAAAATTTCTTGGCCTCATCAATATGAACGTCGTGATTCTTGGATGGCATCATCCAGACCGCATCTTCAGTAAAACACTCGAAGTAGTCTTCAAACTGATCAGACCGAATAGCTGCCAACGCCTGAAGAATGGCGCGTTTAACGCCAGAATATTCTTCATTCAGTTTAGACAGTGCCGGAGCCATCGTGACGTCCTTGCGGTTATTTGGGAGCGAGAGATATGCATCTTACCCCCAAGATCAGAAATTTACAGCTAACGATTCGTTCTAGGCAGAGGCGCTAGGTCGAGCGGATACTTGCTCATGCCATCGCTTCAGATTTAACAATGTTTCATCGGGTGGCAAGCGCACTAGCCTTGAAGCAAAATCAACTGCAGAAAGTAGTGTGATATCGGCAATGGTGTACCGATCCCCTGCTGCAAATTGATCGGCCGCGAACTGCTCGTCGAGACGCTGATAGTAGGCATGGACCGCGACATCACTGGCCTCTTTGGCGGCGGGAATTTGCTTAAACAGATGCATCTTGGCAACCACAGGACCATTTCGCCATGACGTACCGATCTGAGTCCAAAGCTCTAGCTCCAGCTGTCGGTTGGTCGCTTCGATATGGCCCAACTCATAGGCATCGCAACCGAACAAGTTTGGTTCAGGCTGAATAGCTTCAAGGTATCGACAGATGGCAACGGACTCGGCGATGAACCGACCGTCATCTAATTCGAGCACGGGTATCTTGCCACTCGGGTTCTTTAGGAGAAATCCCGGCGTTTTGTGCTCACGTTTCGACATGTCACAATTCACCAACTCGAGTTCAAGACCCTTTTCGGCAGCAAAGATCTTTACTCGACGGGGATTAGGTGCGCCCATGTAGTCATAAAGTTTCATACTGATACCAATGCGTATTATCCAGGAGCCGGTAGTATAACGAATCACCGGTTTCCTGCCTTGAGCCCTTCTATAGGCACTGCATAAGCCTGGTATAAGCCCCGTTTAAGCCCTGCTACAAGTTAAAAACCGCCCGCGGCGGCATATTTATGCCATTTACTGACGTATTTAAGTAAGAAATGTGATCGCCGTCACAATTTTCTGTCTAAAAAGACCGCACACTGCCTAAGTAGTTGTGTATTAACGAGTTGTGCTTATGGTGTCTGCCGCAAGTAGTATTAGAAAAGACATTGATGTATGTATCAAACCTGTGGAATCAGTTTCGCTGACCAACGACGGAGATCTGTCGCTTTACTTTATTGGCACCGGTGCGGCTTTCGCCAAGACCCTCAATCAAAACAATTTGCTTATCGTCAAAGGTAACGATCATCTGCTCATTGACTGCGGTTCGAAATGTACCCAGGCACTGCACAATGTCGGTGTAACCGTTCCCCAACTGCAAAATTTTCTTATCACTCACAGCCATGCAGACCACGTTGGCGGGCTGGAAGAAGTTCAATTATTTGGCCGGTATGTCACGCAGATAAAACCCAAAATGATCATCAACGAGGAATACCAGGAAATCCTCTGGGGGCAATCACTCCGCGGTGGGTCTGAGATGTCCGAGAGTACCCCGCTGATGTTCGAAGACCTGTGGGATGTAATTCGCCCCACACTGGTACCCAAATTAGACAGAGAAACATGGGAAGCCAATATTGGCAGTATCAATGTCAAAATGCCACGCACCATGCATTACCCTGATGATGCGCCCAGTTGGCGAGAGTGTTTCTGGAGTGTGGGCGTCATTGTCGACGATCGCATTCTCTTTACATCAGACACTCGGTTCGATGTGAACCTTCTCGAAGAGTTTGACAAGCACTACAATTTCGATCTAATTTTTCACGACTGCCAACTCTTTACCGGCGGTGTCCACGCGTCACTAAACGAACTGAAAACCCTACCTGCCCACTTCAAAAAACGTATTGTTCTGATGCATTACGGTGATAACTGGAAAGACTTTGAATCGGAAGCACTCGATGCGGGATTTCACAGTTGGGCCCAGCAAGGGTGCCAGTACAACTTTTCCGCTGCCCACAAAGCCGTAAACTAGGGCGATCTCCTCATATCTAGGACTTCATATCTAGGGCTTCATATCTAAAAAGCACGTCCAATAGCCATCTATTAGACCGTCTAAAAGATGCCTGTTAGACCTGCTGGTGTTCATTTCTTCATTGTGATTTACTTTCGGCCAATTTTTTAACCTCCCAATTCATCTTGTTGAAGGAAAGTATTTATGGGTCAATTAGACGGTAAAGTCGCTCTCGTCACCGGCGCCGGTGGTGGTCTGGGTGAAACACATGCCCTACTGCTGGCTAAAGAAGGCGCCTCAGTTGTCGTCAACGATCTAGGCGGTTCACGTGATGGCGCCGGTGGTGGCGCCGCCATGGCCGACCAGGTTGTCGATAAAATTATTGCTGCAGGTGGCAAGGCGGTTGCCGACTACGGCAGCGTGTCTAACGAAGCAGACGCGAATGCCATGGTTCAGCGTGCCGTAGACGAATTTGGCAAGATCGATTTTCTGATCGCTAACGCAGGTATTCTTCGAGACAAATCCTTCAAGAACATGACAAACGACATGTGGGACATCGTCATTGATGTTCATTTGCGTGGTACCTACCTCTCAGTAAAAGCCGCCTACCATCAAATGATGGAGCAAGGCCACGGCGGCTCTATCGTCGTCACCTCTTCTACTTCCGGTCTGATCGGCAACTTCGGACAAACCAATTACGGCGCCGCAAAGGCTGGTATTGCTGGATTCGCGCGCTGTTTGTTCCAGGAAGGCCTCAAATACGGTATCCGCGTCAATGTTCTTGCGCCAGCTGCGTGGTCACGGCTAACCGAGGACATATTCCCCCAAGGACAAGGCATGGAAGAACTGCTGTCTCCTGACAAGGTCTCGCCATTGGTTGTCTGGCTTGGCAGCGACGAAGCGAAGCCCGTCACTGGCCGTACATTCCTCGTACAGGGCAACAATGTGCAGCTATTGTCATGGCAGTCTCAAACTGTTGCTATTAAAGACAACAGGGATGCTGCATTTACCGTTGAAGAGATGGGTGAACTCGTGATGGAAAACTTCGAAAAGTGGCCCAAGGGCCCACAGCCAACGCCACGGCCTTTTGAATAGCACCACTCGTTGCAACGCAACATGAAAAAGGGGGCTAATTGGCCGCCTTTTTTTTACCCCGTTGATATCCCAGTGCTATGATCTGTTCTCCAGCGACCCTACATTAAAAAGGTTGAGAGTATGTCTGAAGCTAGCAAAATTAAAATGTCCAAAGTTGATCAGGAGAAGTCTGCCTCCCATGAAGAAATCCGACTCGCACGAAAGCAGAAATTGGCAGCCGCTTTTCGACTGTTCGGCAAGTTTGGTTTCGATGAAGGCGTCGCGGGCCATATTACCGTCCGTGACCCCGAACATCTCGATCACTTCTGGGTAAACCCATTCGGTAAGTCGTTCAAGCAGATTAAGGTTTCGGATCTGATATTGGTCAATCACGACGGCAAGATCGTGGAAGGCACAGGTGCTCTCAACGGCGCCGCGTTTGCCATTCACTCGCAAATTCATAAACACCTGCCGCACGTTACGGCAGCAGCACACAGTCACTCGATCTACGGCAAAGCCTGGTCTTCGCTGGGTCGTAAACTTGATCCAATTACCCAGGACTCTTGTGCGTTCTTCGACGATCACGTGGTCTTCAACGAGTTCAATGGCGTTGTCCTAGACGTCGCAGAAGGCGAGAAGATCGCAGGCTTATTGGGCCATAAGAAAGCCGCCATCCTTCAAAACCATGGTCTGCTCACGGTCGGCAAAAGTGTCGAAGAAGCTGCCTGGTGGTATATCACAATGGAACGCAGTTGCCAGGCGCAATTGATGGCTGAAGCTGCTGGCAAACCGATTATAATCTCTGACGAGGTTGCGCTCGGTACACGTGCCAATGTGGGTAGCGATTTAGCCGGCCAGTTTAGCTTCAAACCTTTGTTTGACGTTATCACGGCGGAACAGCCTGATTTGTTTAACTAACTCTCTCACTTAGTTATTTACTTAGTCTAATAAGTCGTCGGGGAAGTCGCGACCATGCAAACCAAATACGGTGATATCGAGGTCACACTACTCGACGGTCATGTCGCACAGTGTGAGTTCAAACGTCCGCCAAATAACTTCTTTGATTATCAGTTGATCAAAGATCTTGCGGATTGCTTTGACGATCTAGACGAGAATCCAGCTTGTCGGGCGATACTACTGTGCGCCGAGGGCAAACACTTTTGTGCTGGCGCAAATTTCAGCAAAGACGGTGGGCGTGATTCCCTGCCCCGCGATGCTGGTTCAGCTAATCCGCTATACACTGAAGCCGTTCGTTTATTTAACAACAAAAAACCTGTGATAGCGGCTGTTCAAGGCGCCGCCGTGGGTGGTGGACTCGGTGTTGCCGTGATGGCTGACTTTCGTGTGGTCTGCGAAAACACGCGCATGACGGCAAATTTTGTGAAGCTAGGATTTACCCCTGGTTTTGGTTTGACCCACACACTGCCACGTTTAATTGGCGCACAAAAAGCGAACCTGTTATTTATGACCGGGCGTCGCATTAATGGCAAAACTGCATTTGAATGGGGCATGGCGGATCTGTTTGCCACTCCAGAGACCATTCGCGATGAAGCATTAACGTTAGCGCAAGAAATTGCTCAGAATGCACCGCTCGCACTGATCTCACTTCGCCAGCAAATGCGTCCTGACCTTGCGGATGCCGTCAAACGGCATACCGACATTGAAGGCAAAGAACAATTTTGGCTGCAAAAGACAGACGACCACAAAGAAGGTGTGAAGTCTGTTGGTGAGCGTCGGGTTGGAAACTTTACCGCGACCTAACGGGTAGATGGTCCTAAACGAGTTCAGCAATCCGGTTGATACGCTCCACAACATAAGGCATCTCATCAATCGGCGTGCGACCTAGCCTGACAATCACACAATCCTTTTCTGGCACGCAAAGAATGCGCTGGCCATCATAACCACCGCAATAAAACCATGCGGGCTTTTCGGGCCGCATCCACCACTGGGCGCCATAACATTCCTTGTCGCCGCGATGGGTCGGTGTGCGCGCATAATCCACCCACTCTTTGGCGAAAATCTCGCGTCCGTCCCAGCTTCCACCGCGCAGATACAACAAGCCAAAACGAGCAAAATCCCGGGGCGAGGCCAGCAAATAGGATGAGCCGATAAACGTACCAGAGGTGTCAAATTTCGGTGTTGCCGTTCGAATACCGATGGGCTCGAACAATTCATCGTTCATAAATTTGAGCATTCCCGACGCGCCGTCGCCGACGACTTCCTTTAGTATCCGGCAAATGATGTTGGTGCTGCCACTGGAATATGACCAGACTTTACCCGGCGGATGCACAAGGGGCATATTGGCAGCAAAAGCACCCGTGTCATGACGTCCATCCAAACTAAGCATAGGAATCACATCGGATGAACCACCATCCACATAGTCTTCATTAAACTTCAGACCGCTAGACATTCGTAGCAGTTGATCCAGGGTAATCTCGCACCGCTCATCATTCTGCCACTCAGGCACTGCTGCGGGCGCATAGATATCAAGCTTGCCTTGCTTCACCAGAATTCCGGTAAGCGCATGCGTCACGCTCTTTGCCATTGACCAGGAATACTGTAGATAAAAGGGATTGGCACCGGCATCGTAGCGATCAATCACCAGCTTGCCATTTTTGATGACCAGCAACGCGTAGGTAACGCCCTGATCCTTTGTGAGTTCAAATATTTCATCGCTAAGCTGAGTCACCTCGGCATTATCGAGATCGCCTTTCTCCCAACCACGCGTTGGCCAGGACACGGCTTCTGGTTGTGACGGCAGAGATACAAGATTATCGGCGATAGAATCAGACTTCAGCATGTTGGCCCCTCAATAAATGCTGCAACTATTGATACGAGAATGGCAGGCGTAAACCCATCAGGCCCGCGACATGTATTTTCCGTTGGTCGTGTTAATTTTGATCGACTCGCCCTGCTCAATATACTCAGGCACCTGAACTATAAGCCCGGTCACGACAGTGGCTGGCTTGGTGCGAGCGCTTGCCGACGCCCCTTTGATACCCGGAGCCGTCTCGGTGATCTCCATCACAACAGACTGAGGCAGATTAATCGCAACCAGGTTGCCATCCACCAGCAGACCCGACATATCTTCAATGCCATCCATCAGATACTCAACCTGTCCTTCGAGCACCTCAGCGTCTAAAAAATACTGTGAGTAGTCCTCAGCATTCATGAAGACATATTGTGTCCCATCCAGATAAGAGTATTGCACCGGCACATGCTGGGCATCGGCCAACGCAAACATATGATCGCTCTTGACCGATTCATCGCGCTTCTGACCGCTGACCAGGTTATTAAATCGTATCTTGTAAATCGTCGAGGCACCCCGTGAGGATGGACTACGAGCTTCCAATTGTTTGACCACATGGGGCGTACCATCAATCTCGACAACATCGCCTTTTTTCAAATCACCGGCTTTCGGCATGGACCTTCCTCGGGGAAATTCTGTATTGTACAGGACCTTACCGACCCCGAGGAAAGTCAGATTGTGTTCGAAAAAGAAGACCTCATGAAAATTGCCAACCATCGCATGCCGTTTGGCAAATATAGCGGCAGGCGCCTAATAGATTTACCGGAAGCCTATCTATTGTGGTTTCGAGAGCGAGACTTCCCGACCGGGAAGCTTGGAGAACTGATGCAGGTGTGTCTGGAAATTAAAATCAATGGCCAGGAATCACTCATCGATCCTTTACGGACTCACTAGACCTTTTTAAATGAGTGGTGTCATTCGGCGTTCTAGCCAGTCCAGCAATAGGGCGTTCGTTTCCTGGGGTTTTTCCTGCTGAATCCAATGACCACAGTCCAGGTTATGTATTTCGAGATCCGCCACCGATTCAGACATATCCACCGGCCGCACCATGTCGTGCTCGCCGTAAATCATCAGAACCGGCATCTCAACCTTCTGCTCAACTTGAGCCGTGGTTTCCCAGTTGCGCGTAAAATTTCGATACCAACTACAGGGACCTTCGAAGCCACCTTTTGAAAAGGCTTCGACGAATACCGCCAATTCAGACTCTGTCATCATCAGCCGACCTTCGTCCACTTCCGTTTCCGCGTAATCAACAATCGAGCGACCAGAGGGTTCTTTCGATTCCTGCCGGTCTAACCACTGTTCAGTCCGGTACATGTTGCGCAAAAAGCGCTCTGTGTTGCGATGGAAGCTCTTGGCAGCAACACCGGGTTGACGATTGAAATGGACAATATAAAAATCCGGGCCAAGCAGTTTTTCCCACAATGCGACGGGTTCAACTGGCTGGCGAATCATAAAGGGGACAGACAAATTCGCGAGGCCGATCATGCGCTCTGGGTGCAACAGCGCCAGCTGCCATAGCACAATGGAACCCCAGTCATGTCCGACGTAGATGGCCTTATCGATACCCAGTACATCCAACAGCCCCACGTGGTCACCCGTAAGATGTTGGATATCGTATTGTTCAACTTGCGTTGGTTTACTGGAGGCGCCATAACCCCGCTGATTTGGCAAAATGACGTGATATCCCGCTTCCACTAACGGCTGGATCTGAAATCGCCAACTGTAAGCCAACTCGGGCCAACCATGGGCAAGTACTATAGGTGTACCACCCCGCCCAGCTTCAAATACTTCCAGTTGTACATCATTGACTGTCATCATTCTAGCTTGAGCAAATGGCATAATTAAGCTTCTTTTTTTGTGGCGAGCCACGCGAGGGCATCTTTACTGTTATCAAAGACTTTCATACGAAAGGAGCCAATGAGTTTCAACAGGGCGGAGTATATCCGAATAAGATGAAAATCCGCCGTCCGGTTAGTCACCAACGCAGCCCTATATTTAATACCCCGGAGTTCACTAAAGCGCCCGATTAACCGAGGCAGGGCCCGAATTTCATAAATCGGCACTCGGGCTAAATTCAAGCCACTGACTTCCCATAGCACATGCATATTAATCTTGAACTCAGGGTCGTCAAAAATTTTAGCGTAGGCAATAGAGAGTTCTTCTGCGGTTGCTTGACCCAGGATTCGAACCACGACAACTTGCTCAGCCTTTTTTATTTCAACTTCAATACTCACGGGCTTGCAGCGACTCTTAATCTTTTCGGATAATTTGTCAAGGCTTGACCTCGATACAGCGCACCGACACAATCTAGCGAACCAAAACGACAACAGAGGAAAATATGGCCATAGGTGTAGTTGCAAAACTGAAGATTCAACCGGGCAAAAGTGAAGAGTTCGAAGGCGTTTTTGCGGAGCTCGAAAAAGCCGTTCATGAAAACGAACCTGGCAATAACTTTTATGCGCTGCATAAGTCCAGAGACGACGAAAATAGCTACTTCGTGCTGGAACAGTATGCAGATCAAGATGCGCTGGAAGCCCACGGCAAGTCGGATCACTTTAAAACTATTGGCGCAAAAATGGGCGCTTGCATGGCGGGTCGGCCTGATGTCGAGTACATGGATTCTTGCGGCTAACGCGCATCTCCGGTAGAACGCGCATCTCCGGTAGAGAGTACGTCATACAAGAACGGTAGCGATATATCCATACGATAGTCGACACTACTGTGATTGTCAGAAAACTCATCATAGGTGTGCGTAATACCCAGAGAAGCTAACCGCGAGGCAAGTCGTCGTGCGCCAAATACGAGGGCATATTGATCGCTGCTGCCGCAGTCGATAAATATGCCTTTCAGTTTTTTCAAACTTGTTTGTACTTCTTTGTCCTCCACCATCCTCACAGGATCCCAGGCTAACCAACGCTGCCATAGCGCTTCATCTAGCTCACAGGTTTGAGAGGAAACCGGTAATCTTACGCCAAAGGGTAATTCCGGTGCAGGATCATAGGTTGCGGCCATCGCCAGAATCATAAGCGTATGCATATCGTTACCCGATATTTTTCGGCTGGAAATCATTTGGTTCAAGAAGGCTTCAATTGATCCGCCGTAGCGTGAGAGCTGCATCAAGGTCTTAGGGAAGTCAGAAAGGTAGGCCAACTCAAACGCCATATCACCTGAATGACAGGCAATCGCGCCCCAGTAATCCCCGTACTTCATGGCGTGTGCGATAGCACCATAACCACCGCTAGATTTGCCAAACAAGCCCCGGTGCCCCGCACCAGGCAAAAGACGAAAGCGGTTTTCCAGTTCAGGCAACATTTCTATCGTTAGAAAATCTGCCCAGTTACCCAAAACAGATGAATTAATATACTGGTTGCCGCCAAGAGAGGTAAAACAATCTGGAAAGGCAATCACGACCTTACCCATCCGGTCTTCACTGATGAGCCGTTCAACACGTTGCGGCACACTCTCAGCAAACGCCTTCCAACCGATGTGCCCCAAACCACTGCCAGTAAAGCCCACAATGTCGACCAATAGCGGGTACTGCTCATCGCTATCGTCATAACCAGCCGGGAGATATACGGCTATCTGACGCTGGGTGGGATCACCGAGAACATTGTTAGCAATCGCTGCAGAATCGAGGGTGATCGTTTCGATACGTCCCTCTAATGCATTGAAATTTTGCTTCGGCACAACACTTTCCAAGAAAAAACAGGAACAGAGAATAACATAATCACCCGCTGGTTTGAGGCAAAGAGATGATCTGATCTGAGCTGGTCTGAGACAGACCTACTGAAAAGCCTGTTTCAAAAGACTAACCTCGGCGAAACAGTCTGGCGCTGAATTGTCCCAATTGCACAATGCCGCTTACAACAGACTGCGCGCCCAGCAAAGCGACAAGGCGGATTTTAGCGACAGGATGAAGACCCTGTAACTGAATCATTCTGATACGCGCACCTCTCACCCAGGCTTGTCCCTCGCTCCAGTGATGGAACCTTGTGGAGACTTTGCTGAAGATCAAAACAGCACCGATCAAGAACAGCACCCCTGGAATAATAGGCACCAAAAGACCCGTGAGCCCTATTAATAGCAGCAACACAGCGATCACCGTATAAACCACTTTGGTGGTGGTTCCAACAGGTATATGACGGTTGTTCGTCGGCATTTTATCCTTCATGGTCTGAATGATTTCCATCATAAATTGAGTTAAAAACCATAATGCAGCAAGCGTGCCAACAGCTATCTCTTTGTTTTAAATAGATATTTAATCCTTATCAGGCGGAGCTATTGCCAGATTAACGAAATCGCAGCGAATTTCGCCAATTGTGAACTCGTTCTCAGTGTCGGATCACCTGTCATACTATATTGCAAATCCAAGACGGCTCAGAGATTCACTTGACCAAATTACCTGCCCATACACTGCTGACAGCGCTCCGAGGTTATTACGCGCCCTCGGCAGGCGGCGGCGTGACGATCGATCGCGAGACGCTTGTCGGTCTATTGCAGAAGCTTCCATCATTGTCTGTACAGGCACATAACGACCCGATCGTTGCGCAATTGAATCAACACCACCCAGGCATCGGTTTGGCCGTCGAAGACCAGGCGGTCATCATGTTTGTGGATGATTTCCTGTCAAAGATTCTTAAGCAGATTGATATGGAGTTTCGTGTTGAAGCCATGGTGCGCAATATTGCGCCCCTCGTTGCCGTCGAGGCATTGACCGGCGATGTTCCTACCTTGCTGCAGCCACTACAAATTTATAAGCTACTGGATGCACTCATCCAAGAGTGTGTCGGATGGAGCGAGGACCTAGGTTTTCTGGGTGAGAAATATATTGAAAAAACTGAAGTTTCTTTGCTACCCCTCTCGCGGGGCAAACTAACACCCAGCGAATGCCTGAAGCAGTTCAATGAAGACTTGCGCAGCGAGCGTCACCGCCAACAGAAACTGGAACACAACCTGGTTCAGTCTGAACGACAAAAACTCGTTGAAGACAGTGCCAAACAAGCAACTGCCGAAATGCTTAATCAGAAAATGGCCGCGCAACCTCTCCCGCTATTTATCATTTTTATGATGCAAGGTGCCTGGTATGAGTTCGCGCAAAAAACGTTTTCGCACTTTGGCCTGGCGTCCCAGCAATGGGAGAAAATATCCGAGCTGACCAGGCTATTGGTATGGAGCCTGCAACCTCAAGCCGAAGCGGCACGCCAACAGCAACTTTTCGTCAGCTTACCGAGAGACATAACGGTTTTTGCCGACTCGGTCGATTTCGATACAACGGATGTCAAGCAGTGCCTCGCCGATGTTGAGGCAGAGTACGAGGCTATCAACGACGGTCATCCATCGCCGCCATGCGACTTTGATCCTATCTCTAGTACGACAAGCTCGGGCGTCGACGGGAACATTGAAGCTACACTGCGAGCTGATCTAGAAGCCACAGAAACCGGCGCCTGGTATCTATATGACGACAAGAAAGAAGCAGATGAAAAGATCGCACGAATCAAACTAATTATTAACGACCCCGCTTCAGGTCGTTTAGTCTTCACCAATCAAAATCGCCGCAAGGTGATGCACATGACCTACATGGAATTCGCAGCACGGATTTCGAGCGGTACAATAAAATCGCTAGACTTGTCTTCGCCACTGAGAGATATCGTGAGCGATCATCTGGACTCGATCATCAAGACCATCAAGACTCAGAAAGCTCGTGAGCTTAAAGAGCAACAGATCGAGCAACGGAAGCAAATTTCCAAGGAATTCCTTTCCCAGCAAAAAATGCTCATTGGCAATGAAATGCAGCGCCTCAAACAACGGGCGGCACTGAAGAAAAAGCGTGAAAAAGTTGCAAAGAAATTCGATTCCGCTAATCAGGCTGTCGAAAAATTGCGCCCTGATGCCTGGGTCAAATTACCACTCATGGAAGGCACTCAAACACCCTGTAAACTGGTCGCCGTGGTTTCTGCTGCCGACAAGTTTATCTTTGCCAATCGAGCGGGTATTAAGGTGGCGGAATATACCGCGAGTCAGCTATCGCACATGATCGTGACCGAAAACAGTGAGATTCTAGATACCGGTGCAGAATTTGAAAATGTTCTTGCCACCGTCGTCAGTGGTCTACGAGAAAACAGAAACAAAAGTTTCGATCAACTCACCGGGACTTCCTAGTAGTCCGTAAAATTCATTTCGTGTAGCCTTAGTCGAACACCACACGTTCGACCACGCTACCGGAACAACACATGATGGAAACAAAACCTACCCACCTCGACCTTTCCGCCATGCATGCACGCATGCAATGGTACGTGGACGAAGAGATGATTCCCTTCTGCACCACATTAGTCATGGAAGGCACCGACATCGTAGACGTGAAAACTTTTGGCTCGATGGATGGCGGTGAAGGTAGACCGCTGCAACCTGACACCATCTATCGCATGTACTCCAACACCAAAATTGTCACCTCTGTCGCTGCGATGATTTTGTGGGAAGCCGGCAAGTTTGACCTCGACGATCCTATAGAAAAGTTCATCCCTGATTTTGCTGATCTTCAGGTGCTCAAAACGGATGCCACCTCCATCGAAGACGTGGAACCTGCGAATAGCTCAATTACTATTCGCCAATTACTGAGTCACACATCCGGCCTTTCTTATGGATTTATTGAGCCAGAATCGATTATCGACAAGGCGTACGTGGCCGGTGGTGTCAACGCACTCGCCACAAGCGGGCAAACTCTACAAGGTCTATGTGAAGCACTCGGCAAACAACCATTGGTATTCCAGCCAGGAACTTTTTGGCGCTACAGCCTCGCAACCGATGTCACCGCAAGACTCATTGAAGTCATCTCGGGCCTACCCTTCGACGAGTTTTTGAAAGAGAACATATTTGCCACGCTTGGTATGAGTGACACCGACTTTTATGTTCCAACAGACAAGCAGGATCGATTTAGCACGATGTATCGACCAGAAGACTTTCTGGATCCACTCGCCAGGGGACTCGTCAAAGCAGACGATCCCCGTGAGGGCCTATATTCCAAGCCCAACACTTTTTTATCGGGTGGCGGCGGCTTGTGTTCAACACTTGTGGATTACATCAAGTTGATTCAATTGATCGTAAATGATGGCGAGTGGCAAGGGACACGGCTGTTGAAGCCTGCCACTCTCGATCTGATGCGCACGAACCAACTGCCCGAGGGCGTCGTGGTGAACTTCCCCATGTGGGATATGCCGGGCACAACTTTCGGACTTGGGTTTGCTCTCAAAGAAGCTGCGGGTGAAGGTGAACCGGTTGGGGCCATGGGTGAATATCACTGGGGCGGAATGGCGGGTACCCACTCTTGGATGTCGCCTGGCACCGGCATCACTGCAATGTGTATGACGCAACGAATGCCAGGCTTCTGGCACGCCTTCAGTCACGACTTCAAGCAACTGGTTTATGACGCGCACACGAATTTGAAGACATGATCAGCGGCGATATTGATCTTGATAAACTGCTCGAAGATATCGAGCAGCAAGTCGAGGTCCTGTCGGCGATTGCTGCCGACAACGCTATCTTGAACGAACAGCTGCGGTTATTGCAGGCCACCCGCGAAGTCTTGATTGGTCAGGAACTTGAAATTTCTCGTCTCGTTGAAATGATCGATCCAGATAACAATATGGACTTTGCAACGATGATGGAGCAAAGACAACGATCAGAAGAGTAACGCTGATTGCTTGAGATGCTCGCTCTAGACAGTTATTCAAGAAAGTTTAGGAAACCATCCACCGCGATATTGAATGCGTTCGGCGATTCGAAGTAACTACTGTGACCTACATTACCCAGGTTGGCGAACTGAGCACCCGGTAACGCAAGCGCAAGCGCCTTGATGTATGCGGCATCAAACAGAACATCCTGATCCGCCGTTATAAAAAGTGTCGGCGTCGAATAATCAGACAACGATTCAATATCAACGCCTAAACGCGCTTCACCAATCTTGCGTGAAATCACCGCATTGTCGATCATATTAAAGCGATTAATGGCACCATAAAGTGCCGCCATAGATGGGTTTTTCTCTGGAAAGTCTGCCGCGAGAGCCTGCAAAGTCCCGCTCTCGATAGTCTTGGCGAGTCGTGCCGTGTCATTGACAGCGGACGCATGCTTAAAAATCCCGGGGGTGTGACTCATGATTAAGGCATCCACGCAATCGGCATAGTGAACAGCGAGTTGGCTGCCGGTCCATCCGCCCATCGACTGGCAAACCCAAACAGCTGAGGCAATACCCTCTGCGTCCATGATCGCAATTGCATCCGCCGGAAATGACGCTGGCTTATAATTCTCAACAGAACAGGCAGAACGACCAAAATAGCGATGATCAAATGCAACCACTCGATAATTGGGCGCGAAATGGGCAATCTGGTTAAACCAAATCGCCGCATTGCCACCCATGCCGTGGGCGAAAATCAACGTTCTTTCGCCCTCGCCATGAACCTCGTAATATAAATTAACGCCCTCGTTGGTTACATATGGCATTTCATTATCCTAGAGCCTTTAGAATATCAGTCGATGCAACGTCGAAAAGAATTAGACCATATTTGATACACAATCACAGTTGCAGAGCACTCGCCGGTTCATACGTCACCGGGTCGTCGAGACCAATAGAGCCGGCTGATATTACACGAGCCGTTATGCCTCCGTGACCACGCATTGCGTTATATCCTCCTGGCCCGAGTTCACGCTCCATTTTGCTGCAGGGATGGCAAAGACCACTAAAAGCCAGGACCACGTCACCCAGCCAAAAATGCTTATCCTTCAATGCCAATAAGTTGATACCCGACACCACAATATTGCGGCGCAACAATGAGGGCGGAAGGCCCGTACGATTAAGACAAGCGGCGATAACGGAGAGGTGTTCTTTCTGAATCAAGGTGACCTGGCGGGGATTACCACTGCGCCCACTGAAACGGTCTCCTGCTAGCCCTTTGTCCAATATAATCTGCACCGTGTCGCAAGCGATCATGGGTTCATTCCGAGAAGGCCTTATCCCGATCCATTCCACACGTCCTACCTGCGGCAGAGTATTCAGTAAAACTTGAAGAGGCTTCAATTCGGCCAAACCATGTGCTCCTGTTGTGATTGAGGCTTGTCGCCTAAATCGACAGCCTGGATAGCCAGCATAGATAGACGACCCAAGTGGACCCCTCATTTAGACAAGGATACTATGACAGCTCGAAATGAGGGCGACGTATGAAAATAGCAGTTGTAACAGGGACTAGCACTGGCATTGGTTTTATTACCAGCCTCCATTTAGCCAAGAACGGCTATAAAGTTTTTGCCGGCATGCGCAATCTGGCAAAAGCTATAGCCCTCAAAGAAGCTGCTGCTGCAGAAGCACTCGACGTTGAAGTCATTCAACTTGATGTGTGCGACAAGGCTTCTATTACTGCAGCATTTGAATTGGTTGAGCAGACAGGGCCTGTTGATGTTTTGATTAACAACGCCGGTATCGGCGGATCATCTCCGCTGGAATTAACCCCAGAAGACGAACATAGACAGATGTTTGAAACCAATTATTTTGGCGTGGTGAATTGTATTCAGGCGGTTTTGCCCTCCATGCGAGAGCGCGGTACCGGCTGTATTGTCAACATCACCTCCGCCGTCGGCTTGATGGCCACGCCCAATCAGATCGCCTACTCTGCCTCCAAGTGGGCATTAGAGTGTCTGGGCGAAGCGCTTGCTCATGAGATGTACCGGTTTGGCGTTCGAGTTGTGAATGTCGAGCCTGGTGTCATCATGACGAATATTTTTGAAAACTCTACGGAGCAAACACGCTACGATAAAACATCGCCTTACCAGCCGATCATGCGTCGCAACGGCAAAGTCTTTGCAGCGGGATTCAATCGAGCCGTGCAGCCCGAACTCGTCGCTCAGACGATTCTTAAAGCCATCACGACGGATGAATATCGACTACGTTGGCCTGTCGGACCAGATGCAGAAGGATTTATGGCCGCACGCCATCAGACCAGCGATGAAGAATGGGTCAAGATGGGTGGCGACTTGAGTGACAGCGAATATAACGAGAAATTTTTGGAAATGTTCGGCGTCCAGCTATAGCCTAGGGCGATTAAAACAAGCTACTTAATCGCCTTAAAAGCCGCGAGGCAAGCTTCTTTGGCGACTGTTAAATCAATCATAGGTGCTGGATAGCCCGCCTCAATCAATTCAGGGTCGCCCGGCTTCATCAGCGCTTTAGCAGAGACGTCACTGAGAATCGGCAGGTAACGTTTAATAAATTCGCCTTCCTTGTCAAACCGCTCTGCCTGCCGCAGCGGACTCAGCAGACGAAAATATGGCGCCGCATCGGTGCCCGTGGAGGCGGACCACTGCCAACCACTGTTATTCGACGCAAAGTGCCCATCGATGAGCTTGCGCATAAAGTAACGTTCGCCCCAGCGCCAATCGATGAGCAAGTATTTGGTCAGGAACATGGCCGTCACCATCCGCAAGCGATTATGCATCCAACCCGTTTCATTGAGCTGTTTCATCGCGGCATCGATGATGGGGAAACCCGTTTCACCATTGCACCATTTATCGAAATCACCAGAGTCATAGCGCCAGGCGACTCGGTCCGTATTTTCTTTAAAGGCTTTACCCATACAAACATGCGGCCAGCTGTAGATGACGTTGAGATAAAAGTCACGCCAGATCAGTTCGCTAATCCAGGTGCGAATGCCTTCGTTACCGCTTGTCATTTCGCCCTGATTGACTTCTAGCGCCGCATGCAAACATTGAATGGGTGAGAGTAAACCCACCACAAGCGCCGCAGAAAGACGACTGGTGCCTTCAATCGCGGGCAGATTACGGTCGACCTGATAGTGCTCAACTCGATCCTCTATAAATGCCGCTAACTGCTGATGCGCCTGATCTTCGCTGCTTGGAAAAACGGCCTTGTCATAGGCTTTCCTGTTCTCGGGTTGAATATCGATCGCGGTGGCTTTAAGCGATGGTTGTTGCGGCGTTGGCATGTCCCTCACGCTTCGACCTCCGCTCTGCCAATTTTTAAACCAGGCATTTTTGAATGGCGTAAAAACCTTATAGGGTTGACCCTGACCTGTTTTCAACACTCCTGGCATCTGCATAATCGTGCCGTGATGAGGATGCCAATCTACACCGTGTTTTTTGCACAGGACACGTACGCTTCGATCACGACGGCGTTCATCTAGCGCATATTCGGCATTGCTATATACCTGCCCTATCGCCTCAGTTTGAATGAGTGTATCTAACGCGGTCGCCACATCTGAGAAACGTGGCGTCTTGAGTATCGTCAGTGGTACACCCAGGTCACAAAGCGACTGGCTCAAACCGTCCAATGCATCCAAGGTCAGAGCAAGCCTTGCCTCCGAAAGATCGTGTGATTGCCACTGGTCCTCACACCAACAGTACACTGCCTGGGTCGGACCAGCTGCCATCGCAGCGGCGAGCGCGGGATTGTCGCGCACGCGCAAATCATTACGAAACCACATCAGGCGGGGATAATCATGACTCATAGAATGTAAACCATAATCGGTGGACCCTAGAACGTTACTCATTATTGCATTACTAATATTACATTGCGTCGCGCTTTAAGTTTGCCGCCTCGCACCCGTCAGTTACGCTTTGGCGCCGAGATTGGTTTTGTCAGCAAACCTTCAAGCGGATGTCTGTGCTCAGGAGTTCTATGATTCGGGCCCCTATTTTGGTTCACTGGGTGCATTCTTAGAAAGATTGATAGAGGGCGACATAGATGAATAGAGTAGACGACAAAGTGGCGCTGGTCACAGGCGGCGGCAGCGGTATTGGGCGTTGCACCTCAGTAGCATTTGCTGCAGCAGGCGCTATGGTCGCCGTTTCAGATATCAATCTGACAGCGGCCCAGGAAACGGTGGATATGATTATCAAATCCGGCGGTAAAGCGATTGCGCTACTCCACGACGTAACGAATATTGATACCTGGGACGATGTGATCACCAAAGTAATCGATACCTATGGTGGTCTGCATATTCTCGTCAACAACGCTGGCGTCAGTGGCGCGGGCTCACCTCCCCTTGAAGAAGCCACAATGGAAAGCTGGCGCGCGGTGATGGACATCAATTTGGACGCGGTCTTTATCGGTTGTCAAAAAGCTGTGTTACAAATGCGCGAGAACGGTGGATCCATCATCAATCTATCATCGGTATTTGGTATTGTGGGAGGTGCAGGCGCTGCCTATAACGCGTCGAAAGGTGCTGTTCGACTGCTAAGTAAATCTGTGGCCGTACATTGCGGCAACATGGGTTGGAATATTCGCTGCAATTCAGTCCATCCAGGTTTCATATGGACACCACTGGTTCGCAATCTGGTGCCCTTTATGGGAGAAGACAACCTCACTGAAGAAGGACTCAAAGCGATGCTCATCGAGCGCCATCCGATTGGACGGCTGGGTGAACCAGAAGAAGTGGCGAAAGCCATTCTGTTTTTAGCCTCCGACGATGCTTCTTTCATAACGGGTACTGAGCTCGTGATAGATGGCGGCTATACCGCTGTTTAGAGCTTAACTTGCCATTCCGGATCTTCGAACTCGCCGACAACCCGGACTTCAATAAATGCCGCTTCGGCAGCAATAATCTGGCGCACTTCCTCGGGTTGGTTGGATTCCCGAGCATCCCGGAGCGCTTTACTGTCCCAACTCGCAATCGCCAGGAGCACAGTAGGGTCGCCTATTTTGCGATGTAGTTTGGTACCACGTGCACCTTCCGCTGCCTGAATAATTTTGCTTGCGCGCAGCCAAGCGTCGGCATAAGCCTCTGCGCTGTAGCCAGGTTTGATACTCACCTCAAAGACAAAAATCATCGACTTTCCTCGTTTAGAGACGCAAGCAATGGCAATGTTTCTTCAAAAGAAAGACAGGCATCGGTAATACTCACGCCGTACTGGAGATTGTCCGGATCGTAATTTTGTCGGCCACTGTTTAGATGAGATTCCAGCATCATGCCCTTGATAGCTAGCCCCGATTGAATGGAGTCGCACACCGATCGCACAACCTCCTTCTGACGATTGTGATCTTTTTGACTATTACCGTGACTGGCATCCACGACCACATGCCCGGGTAAGCCCTGGGCAGTCAGTTTTGTCATCGCCGCTTGAACGGCTTCTGCCTCATAGTTTGGACCCGACAGATCACCCCCTCGCAGAATCAAGTGGCAATATTGATTACCCGCAGTTTCAAAGATTGCAGGCGCACCTTCTTTTGTGAGCGAAGGAAACAAATGACGGTGTGACGCCGCCTTAATACCATCGATCGCCACTTGAACATCTCCGTCCGTACGATTTTTGATCCCAACAGGCATGGATAAGCCTGAAGCCAACTCACGGTGAATCTGACTCTCTGCTGTTCGCGCGCCAATAGCGCCCCAACTGATCAGGTCTGCATAGTACTGACCAAAGGTGGTATCGAGAAACTCTGTTCCCGCCGGCAAACCTCGGTCGACGATATCCAAGAGCAATTTCCTCGCAAGGCGTAGTCCGTGATTGATGCGAAAACTACCATCAATGTCTGGATCGTTAATCAAGCCCTTCCAACCCACCACCGTTCGTGGCTTTTCAAAATAGACCCGCATCACCAGCAGCAAGTTGGGAAACTGCGCTTTCGCTAACGAGAGCTTATCCGCATATTCCACTGCCGCCTTTGGATCGTGAATAGAACACGGTCCAACAACCACGAAGCGTCGCGAATCTCGACCATCCAAAATGGCCTGAATCCCTTCTCTCCCAGCCGTCACTGTTGCCGCATTAGCTTTAGTGGTTGGCAATTCCTCGGCCAGTACTGCAGGGCTAATCAGCGGTTTAACACTGAGGATGTGTGAGTTCTCTAAGGTAGGCATAATCTGATTAACCGCTTAACTGGACTTTTTTACAAACTGATGAAGTTCTTCGGTGAGGCTCTTCAAGCAAGCTTTGTCTGTATACATCATGTGCCCAGCAGGATAATAGGTATGCCTGACGTTCTGCAACAAATCACCCCTCACACCCAGATGGTCAAACGTATATTCTGTTGCAAAAAAAGGCGTGGCGAGATCGTATAGGCCATTCACCACCAGCACCTGTAAATGGGGGTTTTTTTGCATAGCTACTCGAAGCATTTCCGCGGTGTTTACATATTGATTTTCAAAACTGTCATAGCGCCACTTAGGGTGCACTTTGAAGCTGATAATTTCATAAGGCAGATCGGATTCAAACTGCAGGTCGCGTCGCACGAAATCATTCAAGCAGGCACTGTAAATCGCTTGCGCCGTATCCATACTGGGGTCGCTCTCAAAATTTTCACCGGAATCATTGCTATCGATACCCGTGATCCTGCTATCAAATCGACCAATCACCTGCTGCTGTTCACGCAACAGTTCTTTTGTAAAACGCATAATTTCAACTCGAAGGTCCGCGCCTTCTACATAGCTTTGATTCAACCCCGTGTACTCACTGAGTTTTTTGACAACACCAGCGCGCTCGCTGTCGTCTAGTCTCGCACCTTTAAAAAGGGCCGCTGCGTATGGCCCCTCGGCGTAGGCGCGCACTTCATCCAAGAAGTCCATCTCGCTCAATTTTTGTAAACGTGCATTCAACTTACCATGAAACCGTGCAGCTAATGCATAGCTAGGCAGGTATAGAACGTAGGGAAGGTCATTTCCTGCACCAAAAAGCAGTGTTTGGAAATTCAACACCACAGATACAAGCATGATGCCATTGAGCGCCATGCCATATTGCTGCTGCAGATGGGCTGCCAGGCCTGTCGCCCGCGTCGTCCCATAACTTTCACCGATCAAGAACTTAGGCGAGCCCCAGCGGTTTTCTCGGCTGGTGATCAGACGAATAAATTCGCCTACAGAGTCCAGGTCGCGCTGGAACGTATAGAACTCATCGGGATTAGTGTCGTCACCCGTTAGCGGGCGGCTATAGCCGGTCCCTACCGGATCAATAAACACCAGATCGCTTTCGATCAGCAAAGAAAACTCATTATCTGACAAGCCGTAAGGTGGTTTGAGTCGTTCTGAAGCGGATTTCGTCAGCGGGACTCGCTTGGGTCCTAGCAGCCCGAGCAGCATCCAAACAGACGATGATCCGGGTCCACCATTAAACGAGAACGTGATCGGTCTTTTTGATTTATCCTTTACACCGTCTTTGGTGAAAGACATAAAGAATATTTCAGCCTTAGCGTGATGCCCTTTCTTGTCGTCTTCTTCTTTAAGTACAACCGTACCTACCTTAGCGGTATAGCGAAACGCCTTTCCGCCTAACTGCATGCTATGTTGAGTCGTAACAATATTGTCCTTCGCTTCAACTGGCACTTTTTCTGTACTTTTTTCTCCACTATTTTGTATTTTGTCGTCAGTATTCATTCGCGTTTCCCTATAATTTTCTGTCGGCGCAATTCGTTTAACTCGTCGCTTGACAGGCCAAGCAGATCAATCAGACGATCGTCATGTTCACCTAACATTGGCGGCCTTACAACATCTGCCATTGGACTGCGGGAAAATCGAATGGGATTCGCCACCATAGGCACGCCATCCACTTCCTGTCTAATTTCTCGAGATTGTATTTGTGGGTCATTAAACACCCGATCAATTGTATTGATCGGACTCACGGGTACACCGCTGCCATCAAACGTCTCCAACCATTCGTTCAGGGTGCGTCCTTTCATAATGAGGCTCAATGTTGGAACCAGTGTGTCGCGATTATGTACCCGGTCAGCGTTCGTTTTATAACGTACGTCTAGTGCAAGTTCTGGGGCATTTACACCATTAGCGAGTTTCTTAAATTGCCCGTCGTTCGCGACTGCTACGATCATATAGCCGTCGGCAGCTTCAAACACCTGGTACGGCACAATATTAGGATGCTCATTGCCAAGTCGAACAGGCACGTCGCCAGACACCAGGTAATTACTGGCCTGATTCGCCAGGGCAGCGGTGACAACATCCAGCAACGACATATCGATATGTTGACCCTTGCCGCTAACATCTCGTTCTCGAAGTGCTGCGAGAATCGCAATCGTACTATATAAGCCAGTCATAACATCTGCGACGGCAACGCCGACCTTTTGCGGTTGCCCACCCGCACTGTCCGGCTCGCCTGTAATACTCATAAGTCCTGCCATAGCCTGAGCAACCATATCGTAGCCGGGACGCTCTCGATAAGGACCCGTCTGGCCAAAGCCCGTAATCGAGCAATAGATCAGTGCCGGATTAAGCTCTGCCAGATTTTCATAACCCAGACCCTTTTTAATCAAATCTCCGACCTTAAAATTTTCAACGAAAATATCGGCTTTGCGAGCGAGATTGGTGACAAGCTCTACTCCTTTGGGCTGGCTAATATCAATACAAACAGAGTGCTTGCCGCGATTGGCGGAGATGTAATACGCAGAAAGATGATCTCCGCCGTCGACCATTTCAAGAAAAGGTGGGCCAAAACCGCGGGTATCGTCGCCCCCGTCCGGATGCTCTACCTTGATGACCGTCGCGCCTAGATCAGCCAAGACCTGCGTAGACCAAGGACCTGCCAATACACGGCTTAAATCCAGTACCAAAGTACCTGCCAAAATGGGTTGATTCAACGGAAATACCCAGAAAGGGAAAATGGCTTATCCTACGTGACGGCCCTGCCACTGGCAACGCGGCTGGGTTAAGGTGGCGACTATCATCTAGCTGCAAAGAATTATTAAGGTAAAAACTGACATTTATATAGCAACAATCAGCAAGGAAACGAGATATGGGTAATGATGAATGGCTGGCCTTAGTTAGCGAAGAAATTGTAGATCCCGACCAGAAAATCATCGATCCACACCATCATCTGTGGCTACGACCCGGCGGCACCGACTATGTATTAGCTAATCTGCAGGGTGACACCATGAGTGGACACAATGTTGTGAAGAGCGTGTTCGTGGAATGCCACGCCGAATACCGCAGCGATGGACCTGAGCATCTAAAACCGCTCGGTGAAACCGAATTTGTTGTTAAGCAGGCAGAAGCGAGCGAACGAACGGATGGCACCATTATCGCCGGTATCGTTAGCCATGCAGACTTAACACTTGGGAAAGCGGTTGAAGTGGTGTTGGTCGCTCACGAAGCATTAGGCAAAGGCCGGTTCCGTGGTATTCGTCACGCTGGCGCCCACGCGGAATTTCCCGAGGCATTGACCATCGCGGGGCGTGCACCTGCTAACTTGTACGAAGACGCACAATTTCGTGAGGGTGTGAACACCCTCGGTCGCCTGGGCTATACCTTTGACACCTGGCACTATCACTATCAAAACAAAGCTTTTGTTGATCTGGCACGCGCATGCCCCGATACCCAGATGATTCTGGATCACTTTGGCACCCCGCTCGGTGTAGGACCCTACGCCAACCAACAAGATCAAATTAAACAAGACTGGAAGAAAGACATCGCCGCGATCGCTAAGTGCGACAATGTGGTCGCTAAACTTGGCGGCCTCGCAATGCCAGACAACGGCTTTGGCTGGGGGCAGCAGCCACGCCCGCCAACATCAGACGAATTTGCCGAGGCGCAACGGGAATATTACTTGCACACCATTGATTGTTTTGGACCTGATCGCTGTATGTTCGAAAGTAACTTCCCCGTTGACCGTCTGTCATTGTCCTACCACGTGCTTTATAACGGCTTAAAGAAAATTGCGCAGGGCTTCTCGCAAGCCGAAAAGGACACCATGTTCTTTGGTACGGCGGCTCGCATATACCGCTTATAAGAAGACCGCTGATAAAAGCACCTATTGGACTTTTACCTTTTTGGACAAGCACATGACCCTAGATCTGACTTACCACAATTCGACTGCTGTGATCACCATGGATGATGGCAAAGTGAACGTGCTCGACAATGCGTGGTTCAAAACCATGCTTGCGCATTTGGACGCCGTCGAAGCCAGTGACGCGACCGGCTTGATCCTCGTCGGACGGGCCGGAATCTTCAGCGGCGGACTGAACATTAAGTGGCTACCGACCATGAACAAACTGGACATGACCGAATTCGGCCAATTGTTTGGAGGCACGTTAAACCGCTTGTATCAATTCCCGAAACCGACCATTGCAGCCGTATCAGGTCATGCCATTGCTGGCGGATGCCTGCTGGCGTGTGCCTGTGATGTGCGCTATGCCGTACAAGGCAACTTCAATATGGCCATGAACGAAACGCTCATTAAAATGACGATTCCAAGCTGGGCAAATAACATTATCGAGAACGTAGTGCCTAAACCCTACGCCTCGGCCATGCTCAGCATGGCTGAATTTATGAGCTTCGAGCAAGCAGAGGCGCTGGGCATTATTAGCCAGCGATTCGAAGACCACGCTTCCCTACTGGCAGCAGCACTAGAAAAAGCTGAAACTTTCAAACAGTTTTCAATGCCGAACTTCACTGCCAATAAGTTGAGTGTTCGAACTTTCTAGCATTAGCGTCGATAGGTACCATCAATTGGCCCGTCTAAGGACGATCGTGTTTTCAACTGCCAGATACCGGCACGGGCGAAGGTGTTTTACTCCTTGGTGGAGTGTTGGATCGATTTGCTCGGAGCGTTGTGGACGGGTCAATGAGCCATCGGATGACGAATGATCTAGCCTTGTATGCACTGACGATAGCGCGCTGTCGTCGCAGACCGACCGTGCCGATCATGTCACATAGCGGCAAAAGATCACAGTATAGCAGTCGAGCTTGTAGGACTTTACTGCAGACTGTAGATACCGAACCAGGCATGAGCCGACACGGCACTCGTCATGACAATGCTGTTGCAGGAAGCTTTTTTGTGAACGTAAAAAAGAGAAAATCAGGAAGAGGAAATATCAAACGCTCGAGCACAGGCGTCAGGCAATATTTAAGTACATTGAGCTATTCTACAACCCGAAACGTCGTCATACGCACAATAACCGAGTGATACCAACGGTTTACGAACAGCAATAACTAATCCAGTAGGAAGGGGTCAGGTAAACTCAGACCGTATCATTCGGAAGAATTTTCCTAGTTATATGAAATAGCGAATCCAGACAATAGGCGACTGCCAGCAACGGCCGACATCACGAATTCCGAGCGAGAATAAGCTGCTTTTGTATCTCTCTATGTCGCTCTCGAGTAATTTTGTAAAATCGAATTAGATAGATAGGGATGATATAGAACAAGGGAATAAGTACACCGGCTATCAGCCCCATGTTAAACACCAGCTCAGCATCGAGCTTGCCTGGAACAGCATTTTTAGGTAGCTGAAGCGATGCAATCAAGAACCCTGAGGTTGCAATGCCAATGCTGCCCACTGCCTTTTCAGAGAAGGTAAGCGCGGCATAAAACATGCCTTCCTGTCGGTGCCCGGTTTCAAGCTCGTGCTCGTCCAATATATCAGCGACAATCGAGGCACCGATGATGCCATCAATTACGGCGATGAAAGTCGTAAATGTACCAGACACCACCAAAATAGTTAGAAGCCAAGGATCACCGTTTTCAGGCAGTACATCGAGCAACCTAAGATTCACCCAAAGCAAACCATCCGCTAAGCTGGCAATGGCGCAAAATAACATGATTTGCTTTTTATCCCACCGTTCCTGAATATAGTCTACGAATGGAAATGCTAGCAGTGCACCCAGGGCGGACAAAGTGAACCAACGTAAATCCTCTGTGCCAAATCCCCAGAAATAAGTGGACATATAGATACCCAAACTCAACAAAGTACCGCCTATTGCTGATGAAAAAAATACGATTGTAAATATCAGTGCAAACTGATTATTGCCAACTGCCCGCTTTAATTCGGCAAACACTTTACCAATTCGCAACGGCTTCTTTTCACCGATATGTTGCCGAAGATAAGGGATTTGGTTGCTGGTAAGTAAGGTGCTCGCTAGAGCGCCAAGTGCTGCCAGGATACCGGCTAAAGCGGCCATCACTGGATAACCCTCAGGATTTAGTTGCCCCACTGCCTGTCCCTCAGTTTCCGGCATCACAAAACTAAAAATAAACAACGGAAATGAAATTCCGACTACCCAACCAACTGCATACCGATAAGACATGATTGACGTGCGCTCGGCATAGTCATCTGACAACTCGGCAGCGACCGCATTCCAGGGCACATTAAATAGCGTCGAAAATAGTCCGCTAAAAATACAAAAAAATAGTAACCACATAATCTTTTGCCCTTCCGTCAAGAAAGCCGGCGGCACAAAAATAGCAAAGATACAGAGGCCTAATGGTACAGCTGACATCAACATAAGAGGATGACGCCTACCCCAGCGAGTCTGAAGGTTGTCGGAATATGCAGCGATTATAGGATCAGAAACGGCATCAAAGAAGACAGCTATACCTAGTGCGATAGATACATAACGCGCATCAATACCGAGTATCTGATTATAGTACAACAACAAAAATGTACTGAAAACAAATCCGTTAATCGTCGAAGGTACAGAGCCTATACCCTGGTACAATTTCGCTTTAAAGTTGATACCAACAGTTCTTTCAGTTCGGTGGTATTGCGGTTTGTCGATGTTGCTTGCCCTATGTGCCAGGCTATCTGTCGCCTCTTTTTGATTCCCCAAAATACTAACAGGGCGCAAAGAGAGATTGAATTATGTCGCGATATTCTATTGAGTTTAAAGAGTCGGTTGTCAAAAAGATGAT